>Ga0228631_1001000_pt1 | contig 14618 bp, 24 predicted proteins | sample 39DmetaG_FD_183049 | JGI IMG/M metagenome (GOLD analysis project Ga0228631, IMG submission 183049) | Seawater microbial communities from Monterey Bay, California, United States - 39D | ecosystem: Environmental > Aquatic > Marine > Coastal | place: USA: California | collected 2016-09-28
ACCATTCCAGTTCCGATATTATCTTCCTTGGGGTCGAACTTACCTACATTTCTTGGATTATTGTAATGGTCTAGCACTTTTTCGCTATATGCCATAATTTCTTCCTATTTGAAATACTATTTATCTATAAAGAAGCAAAAACATTCTCTGGTGTTGTTTCACCATATGGATCACTGTCTTCAGCTGATGCATCTGGTTCAATAAACATTTTCTTAATTACACCGTTCTCAACAATCATTGCATAACGTCTGCTACGCTTGTTGAATCCCACACCACTCATATCAATTAACTGACCCATGCCTTCTGTAAATGTTCCATTACCATCTGGTAGCACTTTAACATTCTTAAGGTTGTTTGCATCTCGCCATGCATTCATAACAAACGAATCATTAACGCTTACACAATAAATGTCGCTTACACCTACGTCATAAAAGTCTTGTGCATACAGTTCAAACCCTGGTAACTGAAATGTGCTACATGTTGGTGTAAATGCACCTGGTAAACTAAACACTACAACTAGTTTATCTTTGAAGATTTCATCGGTTGTTAGCTCTGCCCAAGTTGATGGTACAATCTCACAAGAATTTGTTTTACTGCTTGACGGATCTGGTACTCGTACTTTAAATGTAACTGCTGGTACATTACTATTTTCTTTCGTCATTATAGACTCCTTTATTTCATTAGTGTAATTATAGTATATTATATTGTATTTGTCAACAGTTTTTACCTATTTTTAATAAATAGTTATAGTATGTTAGAATCAGAAGTAATGAAATTCTCAATGTTTTTAGAACCATTAATAGGACTAGGAATCACTGCGATACTAGTATTATGGTTTAAGGAAGCAGTAGGTGACTTTGTAGCAAGTCTTCGTTGGAAAATGAAGCCTGGATTTGAACCTGGCGACGAAGTATTCTTAGATGGAGAAAAAGCCACTATCATTAGCATAGGTATGCGAGAAACTATATTTGAAATTGATAATGGTCGAGGTAAGGTGTGGAGATATATCTACAATACACGCATACCAACACATAGACTGGAGAAATTAATTGTTAAAAAATAACATAGATTGGCATCTAGCAGAATTATGTATAGATGTATCAAAGATAGTATACGAAGAAAAACCAGAAGTAGTTAAATTCCTAAAAGATAACAAAATAAAACATTCAAGTGTTAAATTCTTTGAAAACGAAAACGCACAAGGGTATGGCATTGTTATGCCTGACTATGTGATCGTTGCTTTTAGAGGTACTGAAGGCGCTCAAATAGGCGACTTAATAGCAGATATCAAGGCCTGGCCAGCAGGTGCTGATACAACAGGTATGGTACATTCTGGATTTAAGCATGAACTAGATAAACTATATCCTGAAATTATTAAGTGGTTAGGTAAAAAACTAACTACTAAAAAAATAGTAATTACTGGACATAGTTTGGGAGCTGCAATGGCAACTATATGTGCTACTAGATTTCACCATGCTGGTGCAGATTTAGAATTATATACATATGGATCACCAAAAGTAGGTGATAGAGCATGGGGCGAACAGTTTAAAGATATTACAGCATATCGTTTTGTTAACAATAATGATGTTGTTACTAGAGTTCCATTCTTTGGCTATTACAAACATGTAGGGCAAATACAATATATTACATATGATGTACATATCAAAACCAAAGTAACATGGTGGCAACGATTTAAAGATAGAATGAAAGGAACTGGTAAAGCATTTAGTAAGTTTCAGTTCTTTGATGGATTATATGACCACTTTGGAAATCAATATATTAAGAAAATTAAGACTCGTAAATAATTTGTGTAGGGTCGTTTCCATGTATCCATGTGCCGTCTAATGCTTTAATAACACATTTAGATTTATACTTTTCAACAGTTAACGCTAATTGTTCATCACTTCCTACTAGATCAGCCTTTACAATGTCATAGCAAGGTGTTTTATTCTTATCTATAGCAAGTATAATCATGTGTTCTAATCCATTATTACGCCAATTATAACCTATACGAGTATCTTCACCTTTTATAAAGCCATCGTACCTAATTACATCCCAAAAGTTAAATCTAATATTCTCTGGGTCTGCTTCTAGTACTTTGTCATTGTTAGTTTCTACAATAGTTGTTCCATTGACTACAACTGCGTGACCATCAAATACTGTACTATTGTTTTGTGCTAAATTTACAAACTGTTCGTCATATATATCCCAACCTTCTATATTATTACCTTCTTTGTCTTTGTAAGTAACTACACCTTTGTGTACAATTACATTAACTCGAAAACCTCTACTAATAGGTTGTACTGCGGCTGGATAATTATTAAATGATTTGTAATTGTTTGGAGTAGGGTTACTTATTGGATAAATCATTATTAATCCAGGCCATACTGCATTTATTGTTTCTAACTCAAGTCCTAGATCAAGGTCCTGTCTTAATAAACTAACAAACAAATCAGCATCACGCTCGTCAATGTGTTGCATTGCCATTTGACAAGAGAATTGTTTTTCTCTGTCATCATACTTATCATCAATAATGTCTGTTAAGATGTGTAAGAAACGGGTTAATCCCATTCCAAACTGTTTACCTTTACGTCTTGGAACAAAATCTTGCATTCCAAAATCTACCCAAGGATTGTATGCTATAGTAAGTATACGTTTAAATATAGGTTCTTTTTCATAGTTTTGCAGAAGATTTAGTTTCTCATCTTGCGTACTAAAGTTCTGCAACTTTGTTATTAGTTCTGATAATAGATGTACTTTACTCATACAGCTATTTATACAATTAAAACTGTAGTTATTTAATGAACAAGGGCGCCTACTTGCCGCCCTTTTTCTTTTCTATTGGTTTTTTAAAGTAAGTGTGATTTGGATCTAACATTAGTTAGTCTTGTACATATTATGTTTGAACTCAGAGATCTCATTGGCTTTGTCGTGCATGCCCATTTCTCTAAGTTGTTTAATACTCATACAGTAACTTCTGTATTCCATTAGTTTCATAAATCGTTTAAACATTAATAAGTCTTTCTATAGATTTTATCGCCACGTGCAACTGATTTAATGTCGCCTCTACATAATCCAATATCATTTAACTCAAAGTCGTTTAATTCTGACAAAGCCTTTTCTGTTGCTCTGCGGTTTTGCTTACTTACATAAGCACGTCTTACCCAACTTAGTTTATTTGTTATAGTGTTAAGCATTATTTACTCTCCAGCATTAAGTTCTTTGCTTCTTCTGTGTAACCTTGTCTATGTAATTCAGCGGCTGCTCTTGCACGACCTGCCGATTCACCAAATGACCAAATAACCATCATTACTTTTAATGATGCTTGTTTAATTTTTTCACAAACACTACATGTTTGTTTGTATATTAATGTTGTTGTCATTTTACTGTTACCTTGATATCTGCGAGCCCCATCTTTGGAGCTGATCCTTTGTGTTCTAGCATATAGTTGTAGGCATATTGCCAATCATTACCATATTCTGTTTTTGCATAAGTCATTAGGGTGTTATTGTAAGCCACACGACTTCTACGTGAGCCATTGAATAATCCCGACCATGCACTAAAAAAAGTGTTAGCCATTTTATATTCTCCGTTATATGTGTGGATGTTTTTGGGAAAGCATCCGTTATTTGCCAGTCTCTCCTGGCCGCTACCACGATACCTCATAATGTATCGCTTGTAAGGCATGGGTTATGCCCTGGTCTTTCCCAGAGTCAGTTAGCGTGGCACTAACTGCCGCTCTTTTTTTCTGAGCCGAGGTCGCTCTGTACTACTTTGTACATGTAAATAACAACACGCCGTTGTATTGCTCTTTTTACACTTTTATTTATCACGTATTCATGCAATAAACCGTACTTATTTATGCAAAGACGCTATGCACTATACACATACCGTCTTAAAAGTTATATTTTGGTTGTTGTGCTTTCGTATGTTTTGTTAAACTGATTGTTAACACGAACAAATGTTGTACACTTGCTCAATTGTTTTAATTTCATTGCACCTGCATATGTACAAGTACTACGCAGCCCACCTAGGATTGCTTGTACGGTGTGTTGCACTTCACCTCTGTATGGAACTAATACTTCTCGTCCTTCGCTTGCACGATAGTCCTTTAGTCCACCAAAGTGTTTTGTGTTTGCTGCATCACTACTCATTCCATAAAATGCTATAAACTTTTTTTGCTCTATTTTACATTTTTGATTATCTAGATGCTCGCCTACTTCGTATTCTAATTCATTTGTTTTATAATGTTTAGTAATTACTTTGCCGCCACCTTGATCGTGTCCTGCAAGCATACCGCCTAGCATTACATAATCGGCGCCGCCAGCAAATGCTTTAGCCACATCGCCACTAGAGTTACAGCCCCCATCAGCAATAATATGTCCACCAAGTCCATGTGCCGCATCTGCACACTCAATGACTGCACTAAGTTGCGGATACCCGACTCCTGTTTGGATTCGTGTTGTACACACGCTTCCTGGTCCAATTCCGACTTTAACGATGTCTGCTCCATTTAAAATTAACTCCTCTGTCATCTCTCCGGTTACTACATTACCTGCTATAATTACTAAATTAGGAAATTTATCACGTACCTTTTTAACATGTTGTGCAAAATGATCACTATAACCATTTGCAATATCCATACATACATATTTTAGTTTATTACTTACTTTATCATATACATCAACTAACTTATCAAAGTCTACTGGTCCTGTGCCAATACTCATAGCAATGTTCTGTGTTCTTCTGCTATCTGGATAATCATTGTTAAAAAATTCTACAAGTTGTTCTACTGAATATGTTTTTACTAAACATGTAAATATATTTTGTTGTGCAAGTTCATCTGCCATTTCAAATGTTCCGACACCATCCATGTTGGCAGCCATAATAGGAATACCTTCGTATTCGTGTCTGCTGTTTCTAAATTTAAACTTGCGTTCAAGTCTTACTTGTTTGCGTGAACTTAATGTACTACGCTTTGGTCTAATTAATACATCACTGTAGTCCAATTTTATGTCTTGATCAATTCTCATTTTTACATACCCTATGTCTTAAATCTGTTGTACTGAATCTGTGATCTCTTTTATTAAAGTGTAGATCAATGTCTCGTCTTTTACAAATGTCTTTTCCTGTAAAATCTTTTTCTCTGTATTCTTCACCTAGTATACGTACATCAATATGATACATTTCTAGTATATCTTCTAAATCTTTTTCTAATGCATATGGAATAATTTCATCAACATACTGTACTGCATTAAGTTGTGTGTAACGCTCTACAATTGACTGTATTGGCGGATTCTTAGAATCCCTATCAACACTTGGATCCATTTGTAATCCACAAATCAAATAATCGCATTGTTCTTTTGCTTCTCGTAACATTTGTACATGTCCTGCATGTAATAAATCAAATGTACTGCAAGTAAATCCTATTTTCATATTATAATCCTAATATTCCGTATGCTTCATATGGAAGCCAATGTGTTTTCATCCGTTCTGGGTGCCATAACACTGTTATCATATTGTCTAATTTCCAACTTTCACAAAATCCATACTCATCTGTTGCTAATACTGTTGCACCCGTGGGTATAGTTTTTAATATTTCTTCATGCCTACTGCATACTTCTACATTACTACCCTTATAGTTTACACTATGATTGATGTGATGTCTACCGTTTTCTTCTAAAGATCCACCATGAGCAACCGTCAGAAACTGACAGCCTCTGCTGATTCCTAATATTGGTTTGTTGTATAATTTTGCTAAATCTAACGTGTGTTTTTCAACTCGTAAACGATTTTCATTGTATTGCCAGTTTCCCGGTATCATACTATTGCCGCCTGTAAACACCACCAAGTCACTATTAACTATTGTATCTGTTCTATAATGCTCTAAATGGTTTGGTATTGGTAACAATGTATGACCTGAAAACATTTCATAAAATCCATGATCAATGCTATCGTATGGTCCGTTTCGAAATTCAATCACACGTTGCGTGATTGCTATTTTCATTTAATTGTTTATTCTGCTTTTTCTATTGTAACGTCTAATGGAAATTGGTTTCTTCGTGCGTCAGTAATAGTTTCCACACATTTTTGTTCAGCTACTTCGTAACTGTATGTGCCTGCAATGCCTCGGCCCTTTTCGTGAACTTCAAGCATCACAGAGTTTGCTTGCTCTGTCGACCTATTAAAAATTGTCTGCAAAACATTTACTACAAACTCCTGTGGCGTAGAGTCATCGTTTAACAATACAACATTGTATCTTGATGGTAATTTTAATTTAGTTATTTCTGCTACGCTACTTGTTGATGCTTGAGTCATTTTTTTACCTTATATTAGTCAATTTTAATAGTTCGTGGTTTCTTTTCGTCTGGAATATTTTGTTCCAATGTAACTACTAAGATACCGTTATCTAGTTTTGACGATGTTACTTCTACATAATCAGCTAAACTAAATTCTTTTGTAAAGTTTCTAGTTCCAATGCCTTTGTGTAGATATTCAATCTCTTCCTCGATTGGTTTCTTTTCAGCATTAATTGAAAGTGTATTACCGTCTTGTTCGATTTTTATTTCGTCTTTATCAAAACCTGCTACTGCTAGGCTAATTGAATAGCTAGTGTCACTTTCCTTTACGATATTGTAAGGTGGGTAACCGCCTGTGTTTGTTGCGAATGCATTTTGCATCTCATCAAACATACTATCAAATCCTATTGTAGTTTTATAAAAATCTGGAAGATTTAGTGTTGTTAATCTAGTCATATCTTTTCTCCTTATATTAAGCAAGATTATTTAGAACCCTTTCGGCGTTCTATGTATACGGTAGGAATCAGTCCTGTTGTATACATTGTTATTTATCCACATATGTGGACAAATTCAGTTATAACGTATTAGTATAGTCTTTTCTTCTCTACAGAATCTTTAGCTATTTCTCTACGTCTTCTAGCTCGGCCTGCCGCCTCTGCTTTAAGTCTTTTCTCAGTGTTACTAACAAAGTATCTGCGTTCGCGTACTTCGTTCATAAGTCCAGTTTTCATAACTAACTTCTTAAGTTTTCTCATAGCTTGTTCTACATTGCCATTTCTAACTTCTACAGATAGTCCAGGACCAAACTGAGGTTTTTCATTACGTTTATTATTTCTATTATAGTTTCCCATGTTTACCTTTATTGTATTTTACCAGATACTCGATTGTTCTGCGATGATATTTGCTCATATTCTACTTCTAAGATACCAGCAAATGTATTTAGCAATTCCCTTGCAAGGTCTTGCCTCCCACGTTCTCTACCACGCAAAACAACTGTAACTGTTACTTTGTTATTTTTATCCAAAAATTTACGAGCTGCTTTAGCCTTAGTTTCTAAATCATGTGTATCTATGTTTAGTCCCATACGCACTTCTTTGGTCTCTACAACGCTTTCTCGTTGCTTCTTCTTTGCCAGTTTTTCTTTTTGCTTTAATGAATACAAATGCTTGTTTAGATCAATTATTTTACAAACTGGTGGATCTGCTTTTTCGGCTATCAACACTAAATCTAAATACAGTGACTTTGCTTCATCTAACGCATCTTTCAAAGACAGTATCTGGCTTTCACCGTCTGGAAAGTTTACTCTAACTTCTTTTGCTCTTATACGCTCATTTGCGATTGCAAACGGCCCTTTTGTACGTTGCTTATATCCCTTATTTCTGTTCTGCATTTTCACCTTTGATAAGTTGTGGCTTAGCATTTCTAGAAATAACTTGTTCATTTATAATAATTTTACGCACTCCTTTTTCATATAATTCTGGCAATTGATATTGAGTTTCTAACAGTGCTTGGTCTAGTATCTTGCGTAAACCTCTAGCACCTAATTCTTCTTCAATGGCAATTTCTGCAATTTGTTCCAATGCTGTTATTGTAAACTCTATTTGTATTTTGTCAAGTAGAAAAAGCTCTTTTATTTGATCTATTATACTACCCACTGGTTCAGTTAGTATACGCACAAGATCGTTCTTATTTAACGGTGTTAGTGCGTTCACAGACGGTAGTCTACCCACAAATTCCGGTATAAGCCCATATTTAACTAAATCACGTGTTTGTAAGTGCTTTTCCCACTGTTCTACATCGGCGTCTAAATCGTCGTTAAATCCTATCTTTGCTTTACCGAGCCTGTTAACCACAACATCTTGTAGGCCAACAAAGGCTCCACCTACTACAAATAGTATGTTACTGGTGTCAATATCCACCTTCTCCGGGTTATGTTGCGGTTTGTTCGGAACCGGTACTATAGTACCTTCCATGAGCTTTAAAAGGCTCTGTTGCACGCCTTCTCCTGAAACGTCTCTGCTCAGGCTAACATAGTCATTACGCTTTGCTTTTTTGTCAATTTCGTCTACATATATAATACCATGTTCTGTGCGTTCTTGATTATAATTTGCTGCTTGAAATAATTTGTGTATTAGAACTTCTGCATCGTCACCAGCATATCCACTTTCAGTAATAACTGTTGCATCAGTTACGACCATTGGCACTCCTAAAAAGTTTGCAAGTGTTTGTGCCATTAATGTTTTGCCAGTTCCCGTAGGACCGCATAGTAGTACATTGCTTTTTTGTAATTTTGTTTTTGTAGTTGTTGATATTCTTTTATAGTGATTGTATATTGCTACACTTAAAGTCTTTTTTGCATGATCTTGACTAATTACATGTTTGTCTAAATCATTATGTATTTGTCTAGGAGTAGGAACTTCGTATTTTTTACCATAATTTTTATGTATAGCTTCTACTTTCTTTTCTTTAACTATGCCGTAGCAGAGCTCAACACAATCACTACAAATATGGGTATCGTTTTCACCCGCTAGTAGTTTTGTTACTTGTGTTGCGTCTTTGCTACAAAAATTGCATATGGTTGGTTTGCTAGACTTCATTAAAATATTCTGGACTCATTTGTAGTTTTATGTAGTTGTTGATATCGCTAATTGATCTAACAACTAGATTAGTGCCTGTTGCATTTATTAATTTTACAGTTTCTCTTCTTTTGTATTTATCGCTGTAAAATAACACTGTATTTTCCTCGTCCTTTGATTTTAACAATCCTGCCATAATGTCTTCCCATGCACAAGTATCAACATCAATTATCATAAAATCAGATGTCTTAGAAACATTCCATATCCATGGCAACGTTCCTGAATTAGTTTTATTACTTTGTACTAAAAAAACAATACTTGTGGCTATAAACTTTTCAAATACTTCTTTTACTGACGTAATAAAACTTTCATTGGTACTTGAAATAAGAATACTTATTCCATGTTCTGTCATATAAAGATCTGGGGGTGTTACAGTGTAACTACTATTGTCTATTTTCATTTAATTTTTCTTTTGTTGTTGTAATTTTTTTGATCTGTTGTTGAGGTCGTATTGTAATTGTTCTATTAGATACTTTCTGTTTCCATGCCTGTCAACAGTATATTCTTTACCTTTTGAATCTGTATGCACTACGTCTTCTTTATGTATTTTATTTTGAACAACAGGTTTTTTGGGAGGCTTGTTGTCTTTTTTATTACCCACAACATCTTTCTTAGTGACGGTGACATCTTTGGTATCTTCACTAATTTTAGACTTTGTGGATTTTTCTTTTTGCTCATGTGTTCCTTTTGGTTTAATATTTGTTAGTCCTGCTATACCAGATATAACTAGTACAACTGCTAATGGATCAAATACAAATACAAGTATTAGTATAACATATCTTACTGTTTCTTCCAAGACATTTCTATCTGGTTCTTGTCCATAAACTAATTCTGCAATATACTTAACTGGACCAACCTCTGCTTCTAGTTTTCTGCTTTCACCTTCTAGTGTATATTTTGTAGTATAAAGTGATTCCAACTTATTCTCAGAATCATTAATTAGGTTACGTTGCGTATCAATTAATACTGTATTGTCTTGTTGTTGACCTTGTCCAAGTTGAGCTCTAAGTCTAGTGATTAGGGTGTTAGAGTCTGCAATCTGTTGTTCTGCTAACATTCTAAGTCTTTTAATTTCCTGTCTAGCAGTTTTTGTTACAGTATCTTCTTCTGTCCTAACTTTATTTAGCTGATAAACAGCTATGCGTCTAGCCTTAGCATTATCTTCTTTAAACTTCTTTAATGCTTCTCTAGTATTATACCCTATTCTTCCGTCTTGTGCAACCCCTATTAGGCCTTGCATTTTCTTTACTTCGCCACTTATTGAATACTCGTCTAGCAATGCTAACTTATTATCAATATTACTTATTTCTCTTTCGTATGGAGCAGTTGCATTTTCTTTGTCAGATGCTTGTTTATCAATAATGGCATTCTGTTCATCAATTGATGGTTGTACTCCATCATATGCTGAATTAATTCTTTGTTGTTCTGTGCGTATTTTTTCTTGTATTTCAATGTCTTTAGTGTTGTCTACTTGTTCAAGTTTAACAATCTTATCTTCTGACTTAGTAATAATTAATTTATTTCTTACTATGCTTTCTTCTATACGTTCAATTTGGGCAACGTTCTCACTAGCCGCACTAGTCTGTTCAATGTGTGCTTTAGATAAAAATCCAAAGATACCCATGCTTGTAATAAACATAAGCATTATCACGGCTATAGTGAGATACGTTTTAATTAAAAATGGAGCTGATTTCCAGTTCAAGTGCAACCAGACAGCTGATGTCAATTTGCCTACTTCTAGCACAGACCCCATAATAATAATCGGTATAACGGCACTGGCAAAAATAGCCACAAGTCCAACAATACTGTAGTAGGCCGCCACAGCACTTATAGATAATGCAACTAAAACTGTCCAATAACCAAATAACTTCATATTATTTCCCGATGTTATAACGAATTGCTAGACCTTCGTCTACTAATAATTCGTTTATACAAACCTCGTTGTTGTTAACAACAACATAGATCTTTCCAAGTATACGACCATACTTGCCACGTTTGTTAAGTATAGTTTCTACTTTAAATTCTTTGTGTAATAAGTCCATTAGACGCTGTTTAACGTCAAGTCCTTTTTGTTTAATATCAACATCTGTTGATCTGCTATCAGGTGTATCAATACCATATAACTTTAACCGTTGTTTAATAATGATATCAAAACCTAAATCGATTTCAATGTCCAAAGTATCACCGTTTATTACTCTTACTAATTTTGCTTTATATGTATACATAAAAATTCCTTACTAATATAAAAACAGTTAATATATGAACTGCTTAATATTTATGTTTATTTTGGTGGTACTTAAATACTATGTTTTAGTATTCTTGACTAACCAGGCCTTAGCGGCTCTCTTAGTGGGTGGATCGTTTAAAAACTGTTGTACTGCTTTGTATACATTATCAAAGTTTTCTTTCCGATCGGGGTCTTCTAACCCACCACTGTTGTCTATTACATGGAACTTTGCAGCTCCAAAGACTTGTTGGAATTTCATTATGTTTTGTTGAACTCGTTGCCACATAACCTTCACCATATCTGCTGGTATAGTTCTAGCTCTTTCGGCATTACGTTCTTGTGCTACCTCTTCACTTGTGTTAACAAATAACATCATAGTATCGTAACCTAATTCACTTAATTGTTTTTTGGCTACTGATACTTTAGATACATCCTTGCCTGTGCCATCAATTACTAAACCTAGACGACCATCTAAATATAAGTCTTCTCTTGTTTTAGTAATTTCTTTAGCACGGTTACGGATCTCCTGCCCCTTGTTGCTTCCAACAACTTCAGGGTCACTTAAATCAATATTGTGTTTCTTAGCAAGATATTCATAGACATCGTCACTATTAAGAGGTTTTAATCCACCACCAGTTAATAGTTTATTTGCCACATAGCTTTTACCCGAGCCAGGACCACCGGCTAGGAATACTGCTTTGAATATATGAGGATCGTTTGGACCTTCTAGTACTTGCTCTGTTTCTAATATATCATGTATCTTCATACTATTATTTATACAAATATAGTATTACAAATATATTATGTTTTTCGAACAACAACCTTATCAGCCAGTCCAAAATCTACTGCCTCTTGTGCTGACATAAAATTATCACGCTCCATAGCCGCTTTAAGCTCTTCGTAAGTTTTACCTTTTGAGTTATGCTTCTCGTATGTTCGTGTAAGATTTTCTTTCATTTTAAGAATTTCGTGTACTTGTATTTCCATGTCTGTTGCTTGTCCACCTGCACCACCGCTTGGTTGGTGAATCATTGTACGAGCATTAGGCAATATTAAACGCTTGCCTGCTTCACCTGCCATAGCAAGGAAACTACCCATGCTACATGCTTGGCCCATTACAATTGTACTTACTGGAGATTTAATAAATTGCATTGTATCATATATGCCTAAGCCTGCAGTTACTACACCACCTGGACTATTAATATAAAAGTTAATATCTTCTGCACTATTTTGTGATTCTAAAAATAGCATCTGTGCAACTACTAGGTTTGCACTATGGTCATTAACTTCGCCGTTAAGCATTACAATGCGATCTTTTAGCAAACGACTATAAATGTCATATGCACGTTCGCCTCTGCCTGTACTCTCAATTACTGTTGGTATTATCATTTTATCTCCTATTTGTATCTTGCTTGTAAATCAAAAATTATACTATAACGATCTTTAAGATCTTTTTGTGGGTTATGTGACATTCCATGTGTTGTAGGAATCCAGCCACTTTGTTGTGCATGTTCACCATGCATCCACATTTTTTTATTTTCTGTTAATTCTGTAATAATTTCCCATTTGTTTGTTGTTTCATTTTTTGCTCTAAATTCAGAATAGTTTTCACCTAAATGCAAACCACCTAATGTTTCATCAAAATGTTCATCTCCAAATCTTTCTGTGTTCCATTTACGATGTTCAACTATATTTTCTTCTGTAGCACTAGGATTATTATAACGTATTACCATTAGTTTGTAAAGAGTTTTATCTATTAAATCTAACTGATCTGAATAACATTCATTTAAATAATGTTCTACCACTGGTTTAAAATCTTTATGCATTTCTACAAAGTAATCAAACTCTAAAGAACTTTCTTGAATGTTACCTTCTGTCCAATCGTATATATAAACTTTAGTACGTTCTACAAATTCAGTAGGTTTAGTATCTAAATTCCACTGTTCAGGACTTGCCATATAATCATTATCATAACTAAACACTGATCCTGAATAATGACGAGAAAAACTCTTATGTGGAATCTCTGGATCTTCTGTTTGTCTTATTGTGAATTCTTCTTGTTGATTAAGTTTAATAAAAAATTCTTTGTTAACATCTTTAAATAAACGATCTGCCACTTCCCAACGATCTGCGTATTTTGTAGACAACAATGTAGAATCAGCAAGTGGCCATTTACCTGCTTGCTGATAATCTTGTAATTGTTCTAAAGTGAATAGATTATGTATTGGTGCTGTTTCCATTTGGTACCTTCTGTATTTCTTGTATACCAGTTGCCTTATCTTCGACTATTTTAATATAGCCTCCATTTTCAAGTAATTGTAAAGTAGATTCCATACCTTCATTAACACCCTGTTTGTATCCAGTTCGTTGACTAAAGTATGCACAGGCCATTGTGAAAAGGCCTAATATAATCATTAAATCTAATCCTATCATAATACTATTTACCTCCGTTAACTACACCAACTGCGATAGGATATAAAGGATGTAAATGTACTTTATCCATAACGCTTATAAGGTGTGCTTTTTCTTTTAAAAACACTTTAGCAAAACTTGGATCATTTGCTTCAATGTCATCGCTGTTGTCTATGAGATCTGCAAGTTTAACAATCTGTGCTTCTCTACTTGATTGACTCAAACGCTCTGCATCAATTGCCTTACGCTTTGCACGGTTTCCATCTTCTGGCTTGCTAACATCAGTAAGCTCAACAACCAACTTATGGATCTTCCAACCAAACTCTTCAGCAATCATTTCACTGGTTACATATGTATCTTCCAACACATCATGCAACAATGCGGCCGCTATCATTTCTTCTGTGCCTTCATAATCAGCAACCATTTTAGATACTCTGCGTGGGTGAACTATATAGTCCACTCCACTGTATTTGCGTTTTTGTCCAATTGCAGCATGAGCCACACTAGCGAACAAATCTGCTTTTTGAATAACGTCCATTTTCATTTCCTTATTTTAAGTAATGTGGTCCAGTCCATGCTACACTGTAGTTCTCAAATACGTTACCACGTGCGGCATTACGAGCAGGAGCATTAAAACCAGCGGCTTTAAGTATATCACCTTTCTTAAATAACTTGTCGTTATCAGTGTTAACAATAAAACCCCATACACCATTATCTTTGACAATTTTAATGTACTTCTTACCGTATTTTACTTGCACATCATTATCGAAGTTAGCAATCTGATTAGCAAAATAACTGCCTGGCTCTGGTGCTCCACGATCGCCTGCTGAAGCAAATTTAATGTAGTCTGCTTTGATTTTACCAATTAGTGTTTGTATTTCGTTTTGCATTTTTAACTCCTGTTTTTTATTAACTATACTTACAGTATACAGTAAGATGTCTTACTTGTCAACCTATTTAATCAAAAAAGTTACCTAAAATCCAAACAAATTTTGTATCAGTTACTTGTTGCCACATTCCGTCTTTCCAGTTTGACCACAATAT
>Ga0228631_1001003_pt1 | contig 14588 bp, 10 predicted proteins | sample 39DmetaG_FD_183049 | JGI IMG/M metagenome (GOLD analysis project Ga0228631, IMG submission 183049) | Seawater microbial communities from Monterey Bay, California, United States - 39D | ecosystem: Environmental > Aquatic > Marine > Coastal | place: USA: California | collected 2016-09-28
CCAGCCATCGGGAATTCGATGCCGAAGCTCGCTTGGTAGCTGCACCCAGAAAAAACTCATAAGCAAAATGCTTAGCGGGAGAATGACCAGCACTGAGAAAATGCCGAGCAGGTTATTCTCAACGAATGGGGCGAGCCAAAGACCGGCAAGGAAGCCCAACACAACGGTGGGCAACGCCTCCATCAATTCTATGAGCGGCTTTACCTTGCGGCGCATCATTGGCGCCATGAAATAACCGGTAAAGATCGCACCACAAATCGCTAACGGGGCGGCTAAAAGCATCGCATAAAAAGCGGCCTTTAAAGTACCAAACGACAATGGGACCAAGCTGTATTTGGGCTCAAACTCGTTCGTTGCCGCCGAGGATTGCCAAATAAAGTCGGGCTCACTGTACCCCTCGTACCAGACTCGACTCCACAGTGCAGACCACGACACTTCCGGGTGTTTATTCTCTACCGCCCAAAGCGCCATCTGGCCTCGTCCGCTTTCGATAAGCAGCGCATCGCCCCGCGGGGAGATTGCAAGCGCGCACGCGCCATCGACCGCGAGCTGTCCGGTAAACGCCTGTCGTCGTGCTGTCGTATTGAACAGCGAAACCACACCCTGCGCATCGACACTCACGAAGCTCTTACGGCGCTGCTCGGGGCTGAGCGACACAACCGGAGACGCCGAGTCTTGGAAGCTTCGAATCTTCTCTAGCGCAACGGTGTCGTCGCGCTTCGTGAGAAACCACTGCGATATCGCGCCCTGATCATCACCAACGAGCAGTGAAATTCCGCCGAGCAAGAAGGAGATATCAGTAGGGTTAGCGCGCCCTGCCGTTAAGAGAGCCTGTACTTCGAATTGTGGATTGGGGGCAGTGAAGGCGGTGCGCAGACTCAGAAGTCGCGCAAGGCCTTCATCGTCTATGACGAACAACCAGAAGCGATCGCCGTCGATGAAAAGTTGTTCTCCCCCGAGGGTCATTCCGCTTAGCCGTCTCTCTTCTATTTCAAATTCGGCGCCGCCGCCTAGGTCGAACGCTGCGAACAGACTTGTCTGTTTACTTGCTTTGAGAAGGCTAAGTTCGCCGCCTCGCGCTGTCGCGGCGAGCATCATATTCTCGCCGGAGGTTCGCAGTGCGATCGAGGCGAGCGGTTTGTCAACGGCAAGCGTGTAGGGGATTTCCCCAAACGGGTAGTCGATTTTAGGAGTGAGAATGCGCCGATTGTCTAGCTGCGCGAAACGCGTGTCATAGGCATAACGCGCAACAACTGCCTCACCAGTATTGAGACCCAACGCAAATAAACCTGATTGTTCTGAGTCTAGCGCAAAGCTGGTTATCGTCGCGCCGGAGGGAACCTTAACGGCAATCGTCGCAGCGTTCTCGCCACTTTCAAGATCAAAAAAGCGCGCCACGCCATCGTCTCCGAGACGCATCGCCATCTCTGACTGCTCTTCGATCGCCAAATGCAGGCTCGCTGAAGAATCTTGGAGATCGTAGGACGCCGCCTCTTCGACCGTAGCTCCAGCGAAAAGTGGAACGACTTCATAAAATAAATAAGCGAAGATAAGCAGGATCGCGACAATCACGCTGATGCCACCCACTGCGATACTCACCTTCGCCGTTTTGTCGCTCAGATGGCGCCAGCGGCGACGGGAAGCGAGCTTCTCGGAAGACAAAACCGAGACTTTGACCGATTGGCTAGGCTCGTCGTCTATGAGTCGCGACTGCGCCTCGGGTAAGTTATCTGCAGGCATAGGGTCTAGTTCTTTATCGGTGAGCGCGAATATTACAGTTTAATGGCAAAGGAGTCACCGTTACGGGTCACCCTTGAGGCAAGCCTTTCGATATTTCTGTCGCACCAAATGACAAGAGGCTAGCCCGAACCCCGTTCGCCTAGCCTCTTGGCCCGTGACAGAAGACCGTTTGTAAGTCTTTTCTAGCCTCGAGAGCGAATCATATGCCGAGGTTACGCAGGGTCCCCTCAACAACACGGGCTGGCAATGGGATATAACCATCTTTTAGCACAACATTTTGACCAGACTGTGACAGCACCAGTTTGAGGAACTCACGCTCGAGCGGCGGCAACGGCGTATTAGGCGCTTTGTTGATATAGACATACAAGAAGCGCGCGAGCGGGTAATTGCCCGCAACCGAATTTTCAGGCGTCGCCTCGAAGAAATCGCCGCCTTCGGTGCGCGCAATGGGCACGGCACGGACGCTTGAGGTGCGATAACCGATACCAGAATAACCAATGCCGTTAATAGAAGTGCTCACCGACTGAACAACCGATGCAGAGCCCGGCTGTTCGTTAACATTATTTTTGAAGTCGCCGTCACAAAGCGCCGCTTCTTTAAAGTAGCCATAGGTACCCGACACAGAATTACGTCCGAAAAGCTGCATACCGCGCTGTTGCCAGGGACCAGAGAGCCCTAACTGCCCCCAGTTAACGACATCGGTAGCAAAGCCGCAGCGCTGATTAGAAGAAAACACTGCGTCTACTTGTGGCAGAGACAAGCCTTCGATCGGGTTGTCTTTATGCACGTAAACCGCCAGCGCGTCGATCGCTACCGGCACTGCAGTAGGCTTGTAGCCATAGCGAGACTCGAATGCCTCGATCTCATTGTCTTTCATCTCACGACTCATCGGGCCGATATTCGCGGTACGCTCGGTGAGAGCTGGTGGCGCTGTCGACGAACCTGCCGCCTGAATCTGAATATTCACGTTCGGATAGACACGCTTAAAGTCCTCCGCCCATAGCGTCATTAGGTTCGCCAACGTATCCGATCCTACGCTCGACAGGTTGCCCGACACTCCACTGGTGCTCTCATACACCGGAATGGCTGAATCGACGTCTGCAGCAACAGCCGGTGCGCTGCCTAACAGCGTCACTGTGGCCAGGCCTACAAGCCTGATGCAACTAATCTTTTTAATTATGGCATTCATCTAATTGATTCCTATAGATTTTATCTTTCGATACAGGCTAGAGCGAGTATACAAAGCATCGTTAAATGGTTCAGATGGGAAAAGACTATATGACGAAAATATTACAGTAATATGACAAACCGTGCTCGGACGTCTTTCAGTCCGGAACAAAACCTGCGCATTAATTAATTGTCATCTAATCGTCACACCCTTTCGAGCAAATGTCGTTAGACTAGTTTTACGGTTTTTTCACACAAACGCGCAGGCAAGAATCGACAGACATGGGATTTTCGCAGTACATTGCTCACGATCCCGCACCTGCCAAGCCGGCGGCTGCGGCCCATCTTACCGATGAGAGCGAAGTTGTGAGCACAGACAGTAATAGCGAAGTAGATCTTGCCAACAGCGAATACTACGAGAATCGGGAATTAAGCTATTTTAAATTTAATTTGAGAGTCCTCGAGCAAGCGAAAGACGAGAATCATCCGCTGCTCGAACGCCTCATGTTTCTTCTTATTTTTAGCTCTAATCTCGATGAATTCTTCGAAATTCGTGTCTCGGGTTTGAAAAAGCAGCTCGGGTTTGGCAGACAGCGCCCCGGCGCAGATGGACAATACCCGGAACAAACACTCAAGATTCTTCATCAGCAGGTGCGAGATGCCCTGTCTGAGCAGTACCGCATTTTAAATGACGACCTCTTCCCCTCTCTTGCTAGCGAGGGCATTCGCTTTCTGGCCCGCCATGAATGGAACGATGCCCTAAAAGATTGGACTCGCGACTATTTTTTCAATGAAGTCGTCCCAGTAGTAAGCCCACTTGGGCTTGACCCTGCCCACCCCTTCCCGAGATTGGTCAATAAGAGCCTCAATTTTATCCTGTCATTGGACGGCAAAGACGCCTTTGGTCGCGACAGCGGTCTTGCGATAGTCCCTGCCCCGCGGTCGCTACCTCGGCTAATCAAGGTCCCGCGCGAGATTTTGCCCGACGGCGACAATTTCGTTTTCCTGTCGTCCGTTATTCATGCCTATGTCGAAGAGTTCTTCCCTGGAATGAGCGTGACCGAATGCCATCAATTTCGAGTTACACGAAATTCAGACCTAGAGATGTCCAACGTCGAAGTCGAAGATTTCGCCATGGCGCTGAAAGGCGAACTCCATAGCCGGCGCTTTGGCGCCGCGACTAAACTCGAGGTCGGCGCCGAGTGCCCTTCCCAGCTGACTAATTTCCTCTTAGACCGCTTTGATCTCACTCAGGAAGAGCTGTTCACACTCGACGGCCCGGTTAATCTACAGCGACTCATGGCGCTTTTTGGCATGGTCGACAGGCCAGACCTGCGCTTCCCTAAATTTACACCGGGCCTGCCAAAAGTATTAGAGGAGCATCAGTCGATTTTCGCCGCCGTCGCACGCGAAGACCAATTGCTTTTACACCCCTATGAATCGTTCCTGCCGGTTATCGATTGGGTTAGACAAGCAGCGAAAGACCCCTCTGTCCTGTCGATAAAACAGACGCTTTACCGCACAAACGAATCGTCTGAACTGGTGCAAGCGCTCGCCGAAGCAGCTCGCTTCGGCACCGAGGTGACCGTGGTTATTGAACTGCGTGCTCGCTTCGACGAAGAAGAAAACATTAATTTCGCCAGCATCTTGCAAGAAGCCGGCGCCGTGGTTGTGTACGGCGTCATGGGCTACAAAACCCACGCAAAAATGCTGCTGTTCGTCCGCCGCGAAGGCAATGAATTAAAGCGCTACGCGCATTTAGGGACTGGCAACTATCACCGGAAGAATTCGTTAATCTATACAGACTATTCGCTGCTCACAGCGGATGAGACACTGTGCGCAGATGTGCATAAAGTTTTTCAGCAGATCACTGGCATGGGAAAGAAGATCCACCCCAATCTCTTAATACACGCGCCGTTCAATTTGAAAAAATCTTTGCTCAAAATGATTGCCGAAGAAGCGGCTGCAGCTGAGGCTGGAAAGGAAGCGAGAATAGTTGCAAAGCTCAATGCCCTGACCGATCCCGAGATGATACGCGCGCTTTACGAAGCCTCAAACGCAGGCGTTAAAGTTGACCTTATTGTGCGCGGCATGTGCTGCCTGCGACCCGGAATCGAAGGCGTCAGCGAAAACATTCGTGTGGTCTCAATTATCGGCCGGTTCCTAGAGCATTCCCGCGTCTATTATTTCAAAAATTCGGAGCAGCAACTCTACTGTTCAAGCGCCGATTGGATGGAGCGCAATTTGAGCAATCGCATTGAGGTTTGTTTCCCCATTCTGAAGAAGAAGCATCAGAGTCGAATTCTGACGGAAATTGAGTGGCATTTAGAGGATGAGATTCAGTGTTGGGAGCTCGGAGCCGATGGCGAATACACGAAAATACAGCATGCGACGACGCAAGAGTCAGCTCAAGGTGTGCAACAAAGACTGCTAGAGAAGCTCGCTTAACTGAGTAGGTATTCAGCTTTCGAAAAATTAATCGCGCTGTTTAAACCGCGGCATGTCCTCGTTATCCATTATCCGAAGCGCCTGCTGATTGCGCATCATAAATTCGAGCATCCCTTCGCGCAGCGCAGTCGCGCTAAAGGTGATTTTGTCTATCGAATACGCTTGCATAACACCCAATAGAACACTCCAACCTGCTAGTAACAGATCTTTGCGACGCTCCTTTAGTCCGGGCAAGTCAACACCAGAGATTACTTGATCAATAAACGCGCTTCTGAGCGCAAGCAGGGCCTCCTTGGAAACCTGCCCAGCCCCGAAACCGTGAGCTTCACAAACAGAGGCCAGCATTTTAATCGTGCCCGAGGCAGCAAACGCCTCGTCCCAGCCAGCCGCTTTGACTGCCGGTGCGACTCTGGCGAATGCGGCGCGCGCATCAGCCAGCGCAGATTCCATTGCCAATTCGAGAGATTGCTCAGAGAGATGTGCTTGTCCAAAATAACTGTCGCGCCAGGCAACACTGCCTACTGCCAAACTCTCAGTGAACAACTGCGCGGAGCCATGCCCCACAATAACCTCGGTGCTTCCACCACCTATATCGATAACCAAGCGCCGCGCCGCGCTCTTCGGCAACCCGCTAAGCACGCCAGCGTAGATCAAGACCGCTTCTTGGGTACCAGTAATGGGCGAGATGTGGATGCCGAGCTGATCCGCCGCTCGAATAAAGGCTTGCGCATTACTCGCGACGCGAAAGGTGTTGGTGCCTAGCGCCCAGTAACGCGCAACCGGGTAGCGACCGAGCAATTCATCAAAGCGTTTGAGACAGTCCAACCCGCGTTCGAAGGCCGCCGGAGATATCGCGCCACTGGCTCGAACCCCCTCCCCTAGCTGCACTCGCTCGCTACACCGCTCTATAATCTCTATGCGCTCTGGCGTCCATTGTGCTATCAGCAGATGGAAGCTGTTAGAACCGAGGTCGATACACGCTTGCAGCGAGTTGTGGGTAGAGCTAGGCAAAGTGGTCTAACCTCGAAAATCGTTAAAGAATGGCTCATTACGATTAACAGGATTAGATCATCGACTGCTGGTAGTTCTCAATCCCTACACGATCGATAAGCCCAAGCTGCGATTCCAACCAATCGACATGCTCTTCTTCGCTAACAAGAATCGAATTAAGTAGGTCACGCGTCGCATAATCTTGCACCGACTCGCAGTAAGCAATCCCTGCCCGCAGGTCGGGGCACGCTATCATTTCGAGTTGCAGATCGCATTCGAGCATCTCACGCGTGTTTTCGCCGATGAACAATTTGCCTAGCGATTGTAGATTGGGCAGTCCTTCCAAAAACAAAATTCTTTGCACGAGCTGGTCGGCGTGTTTCATCTCGTCTATCGACTCTTCATACTCTTTGTCAGCGAGCTTATTCAGCCCCCAGTCTTGAAACATACGCGAATGTAAAAAGTACTGATTTATGGCAACCAGTTCATTGCCAAGCGCCCTGTTGAGATGTTTGAGTACGGTAGCGTCAGATTTCATAACTGCTCCTAAATTGCCGCCTTTAGCGTCTGATATTCTTTAGGTGGGTAAGTTTATCGTGGCTCTAGAGAGTGTAATTTGCGCGCGAAAAAGTCAAGTTGCGCGCGCTCTGCTCTCGACAAACGGCGACGCATGGCTTTGGCAGGTAAATGAAGTCAATAAGTCTAGACAGACAATTCTAGGCAGGCTGGGAAGGGGCGCAGGTGCGCCCGAATTCTTTCACGATACTGCGTGCGAGTTTGCTGCATCGACCACATTCACTAGCAACGCCAAGCTGAGCGCGAAGATCACTGAAGCTGCCGCAGCCGCTTTTGCAGGTTTCTCGGATCTGGTTGTCGGTTACTTGTCGGCAAATGCACACGTACATGGGGTATTACTCTCTATTCGTTGATGCTATTCTAAATGCAAATGAGAATGATTGTCAAAAGTATTTACACCAACTACTTTAATCACGTCGCGCGATGCGGTCTAATTGATCGTCACCCGAGAACAAACAAGCCCACTATGACAGCACCCTCTTCAGAGAACCCTCGGCATAACGCCGCCGCCGCGACGCACTGCGAGCCTTGTCAAAGCCTCGACACACTCAAGCCAAGGGAGGCGCGTTACATCGAGTGTGTGCTAGGCGATAATCCCGAACTCAAGCGCCGGCTTTATGCGCTCGGCTTTGTGCCAGGCGCCAAAATAACCACACTGCGCGTCGCGCCATTAGGAGACCCTATGCAAGTTCGCGTGGGAGGCAGTTCTGTTAGCATACGGCGGCGTGAAGCTTCGGCTATCCAACTGCAGCCAGCCCAGACAGGTTAAGCTCGCCAAACTTAAACCTGTCGTTTACCCCACTCCCCACAGCACCCAACTGAAGCACTGAATAATGAAAAAAGTCGCCCTACTCGGGAACCCCAACTGTGGCAAGACAACGCTTTTCAACCTTCTCACCGGCGGGCGGCAGAAAGTGGGGAACTGGCCGGGCGTTACCGTTGAGAAGAAGGTCGGTTTCTTCTCGCTTGAGGCGCAAGACTATGAACTGGTCGACCTTCCAGGCGTTTACTCCCTGAGTGAAGATTTTAAAGCGCTCGACGAGAAAATCGCACAGAAGTATCTACAGCAAGGCGAAAGCGACCTTGTGATCAATGTTATCGATGCTAGCAACATTGAACGCAGCCTCGTGTTAACGCAGCAATTGCTCGAACGTGGCATTCCAACTCTCGTCGTCGCCAACATGCTCGATGTCGCTGCCCAGCAAGGGCTTATCGTCAATACCCGCGAGCTCTCTGCGCGGCTCGGCGTACCTGTTATCGATATGGTTGCGGCGCGCCGCATTGGTATAGCGGAACTGCACCTTGCACTTGCCGCAGAGAAGGATTCGGCTAAAGACGAACACTCAATCGAAGAACCAAGACGCAGCGCAATGTCTGCAGACTTGAGCCAGCAGCGCATAGAACTCGAAGATGAAGAGGCATTGGTGAGGCGTTATTCCAGATCACGGCAGCTGCTCGATGGTGTCGTAGAGGTCAGCCTTGGCGCTGATGGCGCATCCGAACGTATAGACGCACTCGTTCTCAATCGCTGGCTAGGTTTCCCCCTGTTCCTCCTTATGATTTACCTCATGTTTGCCGTGGCGGTTAATCTCGGCGCCGTGTTTATCGATTTTTTCGACATCCTATTCGCCGCAGTACTCATTGATGGCAGTCGGTGGTTGCTTGACTCACTCGGCGCCCCTGCGATGCTGAGCACCTTAATCGCCGACGGTTTAGGCGGGGGCGTAACACTTGTCGCCACTTTCATCCCTGTCATTGGTTTTCTCTACCTCTGCCTCTCATTCTTGGAAGACTCAGGCTATCTTGCGAGGGCCGCTTTCGTTGTCGACAGGCTAATGGCAAGCATCGGCCTACCCGGTACCGCGTTTGTTCCCCTTATTGTTGGATTCGGCTGTAACGTACCGGCGGTAATGGCGACGCGGACCCTGTCGCGGGACAGCGATCGACTGATGACTATTGCAATGGCGCCCTTTATGAGCTGCGGCGCTAGGCTTACTGTTTACGCGCTCTTCGCTGCAGCCTTCTTCCCAAGCAATGGTCAAAACATTGTCTTCGGCCTTTACTTACTCGGCATCGGCCTTGCCGTTTTCACCGGCTGGGTGTTCAGACGCCAACTCTTCTCCGATGAGATCAGCCCCTCATTTCAAGAGATGCCGGCCTACCATCTGCCGATCGCCCGCAACATCATGATCACGACCTGGTTTAGGCTGCGCGGCTTTATCGTGCGCGCGGGAAAGACTATCGTCGCCGTGGTCGTTGCTCTCAGCTTCTTAAATTCCATAGGGAGCGACTTTAGCTTCGGCAACGAGGACAGCGAACGCTCTCTATTGAGTGTGATCGGCAAGTCGATAACCCCGGTCTTCACACCTATGGGTATTGGCGAGGACAACTGGCCCGCGACGGTCGGCCTTTTCACAGGCATGTTTGCAAAAGAGGCTATCGTCGGCACCCTAGATGCCCTTTATAGCCCTGAGGGGCCTAGTCCTGCTAATTCGGCGCCAGACTTGAGCGCCGCGCTGCAAGAGGCGGTAGCGTCAATCGGCAGCGAGCTTTTCGCATTGGGTGAGACATTCGCCGATCCACTTGGTATTTCTATAGGCGACGTCAGCGACCGCGAGTCGGTCGCCCAAGCGCAGGAGGTCAAAACGGAGACCCTCAATAATATGGCGCAGTTATTTCCTAGCGCGTTTGCAGCCTTCTGTTATTTAGTCTTCGTTCTCCTCTATGCGCCTTGTGTCGCTGTGCTCGGTGCGGTAGCAAAAGAAGCCGGCTGGCCCTATATGCTGCTTATTTTCAGTTGGAGCACCGGCCTTGCCTATGCCGTAGCGACAACCCTCTATCAGATCGGCACTTTTGCCGCCCATCCTCAATTCTCAGGTGTGTGGATACTTGCTATGACGCTAGCGCTTGGGTTATTCATCAAGCAACTAAAAAGACTAGGCTCGCGCGCACTACCCCCTGGTCTGATCCCAGTAAAACAGCTTTAACGCCATGAGCCGTGACCCGTTTGATTGACGTCAACACTATGAATAATGACAGCAATGAGAACAATGAGAACGATGGAAACAACGAGAGCTGCGTGAAGCAATCCCAAATGAGCATTCCAACAGACCCACTGCGGCATTTGGCTAGCCACTGGCTGTGGCCCCTCGGCGCATTGATCTTTGCTCTAAAAGCGCTATTCGCATTCCGCCTAGAGCTCTACAGCGACGAAATATTCTACTGGTTCGAATCGACTCGTCCCGCACTTGCTTACAGCGACCTCCCTTTCATGAGCTCGTTATTGGCAGGTCTCGGCACTGCGGTCTTGGGCGATACGCCTTTCGCCGTGCGTCTGCCCTTCTTCCTGATAGGCTGCAGCCTTCCTGCTGTTCTCTACTGGACGGCTTTGCCTCTAGTCGGCAAGGCCGAGGCGCGGGAAGCGGCACTCCTGTCTCTTTGCCTCCCGCTCGCCAGTTCGCTTGGTCTTCTCGCCGTCCCCGACGTTCCCCTAGTCTTTTTAGGGCTGCTAGCTATCGGGTTTTTCATCCGCGCAAGAGCAACCGATTCGCTCACACACTGGCTTGCGACAGGTGTCGTCGTTGCCCTCGGGCTCTCAACGCATTACCGATTTAGCCTTTTCCCCGCAGGCGCTGTTTTATTACTCCTGTGGGATTCTTCGTCGCGACAATTATGGCGTAATCCCCGGACCTTAATCGCTTTCGTCATTGCAGCGGCTGGCCTCGTACCGGTCATTTTATTCAACGCGAGCCATCAGATGGGCAGCCTCGCTTTTTACCTAGTCGACCGCCATCCTTGGGAGTTTCGTCCTGCGGGCTTGCTACACTTATTCGAGCAAGCGCTGCTATCGACACCACTTTTGTACGGATTGCTGCTAGCTACCGGCCTCGGATTACTTCGAAGTGCCGAACCTAATGCAAGGCTTGTTGCCCTTATTGCCGCGCTGCATATAGTTCTCTACGCCGCGCTAGCCCCGTTTAGCGACCCAACCAGCACAACCCTCCACTGGCCCCTCGCTGGGTATATACCGCTTCTAATCTATGCGCCAGCTGCGCTTCGCAGGCTCACGTCGTCTTTCGCGATAGGCCGCAGGGTCACCGCTCTGCTTTTCGGCATAGGCTATCTGGGCAGCTTGACTGCACTTATCGGCGTGGGATCGCAGTCGCTGCACACGCAGCTGCAACCGATTTTAGGGATGGGGGTGCTTTCGACAAAAATGGCTGGTTGGGCGCCGTTTGCCGCTGAAACGCGGCTTGTCGTCGCGGCTCATTTTGAAGAGCCGCCACTCATCGTGACCGACAATTACTATACAGCGGCGCAACTCGCATTCGCCAAACTCGGAGAGTCCAACTCAATTTACACGCTCGACACTGAAAAAGCGGTCCGCGACGGCCGCGCGCTTCAGCTTTCGCTCTGGGGCATGGATACGGAAGCGCTGATCGACAATAAAAACTCGCCAGCGCTGCTAATCACAGAGGACAGCACCCTAAACTTTGGGCAGAAAAGAGCGCTGCTCCAGCACGCCTGCGCCGTATCCGTAGGACTCAAATTCTTGCAGCAGATCGACCTTGTAGGAGGCGCCAAACGATTTTCGTTTTACGCAATCCACATAGCCGAGCCCGCTCAACCCATCGAGTGCTCGATTCCAGCGCGGGGATGGATTGATTCACCGGCTGCCGGCGAGCGCGTGGCAGAGAACTTTACAGTCAGCGGCTGGGCTTTTGCAGAAGGGAACAAAGTCGACCTGATTCGTGTGTTAATCGACGGGAAGTCTGCGCCCTATTCGGGCTCAAGAACCGAGCGCACAGATCTGGACATCGTTGCAGGGGCGCTGCTGGATTCTCAATTTCCCCAGTTGGGTTACCGCTACCAAATAGAGACAGGTGATTTGAGTCCAGGCGCGCATACACTCCAACTCGAACTAGTGAGTGATAGTGGCGAGGTGACAAATAGTCTAATCACCGAATTCTATTTCAGCCCCATTCCTAGGCCTAATTAGTCGTTAAAACGGGCTAAGCACCTCTACCGCAATACGCCACTCACCTTCTTGATTGAACCGCCAAAGGCGCATGTAGCTCGTCTTAAAGCCCGCCTCAGCTGTACTGCTATCAGTTTCCATAGTCCCATACGTGTAACCCATCTCCTGAGAGGACGACAAATACGCGCCGAGATTACTCAGATTAACAGGGTTTGTCGTAGCTAACTGATTGTCGAGGAATGCACCGTAAACCGAGCTCGCCGCCTCCGCACCAACCGCAGGCCCCATGCCAGGCAGATAAACGCGGGTATTTTCAAGGCCATAACGCAGCAAAGCGCGCTGGCCTCCTCTGAAGTTAATCGAACGACCAAACAGTTCATCTGCATCGACGAGTGACTGCAGCGTATTTCCCGCTACGCTTACGCTTGCAGGAATTGCTGTCTCGGCAATCACTGGCAGCGTGTCAGCATAGCTGGGCTCTACATCGAGACTCAGAAAACCAGGAATACCAACAACAATGTCTGCCATTAACTCCCAGCCGGCACTGGAGGATCGCCACATAGAAATGAGATGACCGTAAGAGTCGCTGCCAGAATCGTTGAATATTGTCAGTGGACCTGCCGACAAACCAACATCGCCAGCATTCGACACATCGACATAGTGCGCCTTCCAATCAATTTCACTCGCGGCTTCGGCGAAGCTCGAAGACGAGTACAGTGTCAACGCATCAACGGGCCCTTCACGAAACACGACGGAATCGGGGGCGAGGAACTCTAGAAATGCAGCGCGCCTGCCTGCTTGTGCGGTAAGCTGGGCAAATCGTTGATCGGCCTCCACTAAGGTTTTCCACTGCTCTATCTGAGCTCTCTCTTCGGGGCCGCCAGCGCCCTGTGCGAGTAATAACGCTGACAGCGCCGTGAGCGCCAACCCGCCGGCCCCGCGAAGGAGGAGCGCACCTAAATTAATTGATATTCCCATGCGACATCCTTTTTATCGCCCTAACGTCGGAGCAACATTCCGGTCATGATACACAGTTCTTTAGGTCGAATCGAAGTGCCTAAAAATCTCAGTAACAATTGCAATCACCCGTCAAACGCATTATTGATTCAGCATCTAGAAATTTTGCGTCGGACCTCGCGGGTAAAAATAAATGAGGTCTGAACACTCGCTTCATAATCTTTTTTTTGCGTCTCGACACTCTACCACGCCTTGTCGTTGGACAGACAACAACCTCCCTCTTCTGCGCACGTTGCTCACTAACTTTTGCCCACTTTTTTTAGTGACATTTACGCTAACCGCTGTCGACCCAGCCTATGCGCAAGCGGAGCTTTCCCCAGCTCAGCTCGATGCCGCACTTTCGGCAACCTATCTTGACGGCCCATCGGGCATGCCGAGTCTCGATGAGGCTGCCGCCTTAAGGGCACAGGAGGCATCCGCAGCTAATATTGGGCTGGGAGCTCTGTATGGCTTGTTACTTGCTATGATGTTTTTCAACCTGTTCCAATTCATTAGGCTGAGAGATCGAGTTTATCTCCTATACGTCCTCGCGATTGGCGCACAAACTGTTTTACTCTTTCTTAATGCCCACCACCTAAGTTTTCTGCTTGACGATTTCACGACCAGCCTCTGGCTTTTAGACACTCCAGAGCGCTTAATTTATCCCGCCGCAGCCGTCAGCTTCATCGCTTTCCAACGGTCTTTGCTAAATATTCCACAAAACAACTCGTTCCTCGATAATGTAGGACGATGGTTGATCACAGCCTTCTGTGTTGCTGCGCTATTAAGCTTGATACCCGATAAAACGTATTATCAATTTTCGTTAATTACCCTGCTCGTCATTGGTCTTCCTGTCGTTCTCCGCTCCAATCTAGATTCGATGCGCAACGGAAACCGATCACTAGCACTACTCCACTCAGCCGCTACAAGCGCTTGTATTATCGGCATCACTGCTCACCTCCTCGTTGAAGCTGTCCCGGGCTTCCCAGTGAACATTTTCAGCGCTAGCGCTTACAACCTTGGCCTAATCACCCAAGCTCTCCTCTTGTCCCTCAGCCTTTCGACACGTTATGCCTTGATCAACCAAGAGAAAGAGGATGCGCAAAGACTGGCCATAGATAATCTTGTTCGTGCCGAAAGCATCAAAGACGATTTACTCGCGAATGTGTCGCACGAGTTGCGAACACCCCTTTTCGGTATTAATGGTCTAGCAGGGAATGCGTTAGAGGCGTTTCGGCGAAACAACCAAAACTCCGGACTAATCATAAAGAATCTAGAACTTATCCAAGCTAGCGGCGACAGGCTGATGACGCTGGTTAATGACCTTTTAGATTTCTCGTCGCGAGGACCAGACGGGAATCAGCTTAAGCTTGAATCGGTCGACCTGCATAGAATGGCGACTCTTATCATTGCTATCTGCTCACCTAAGATCGGTGAAAAACCAATTAAACTGCGCAACACGGTAGATCCATAGCTGCCATTAATCGAGGCTGACAAGGATAGACTCCAGCGAATACTCGTAAACCTGACCGCTAATGCTATTGAGTTCACGCGCAGCGGAGAAGTCGATATCGGTGGAGAAGTCATTGCAGACTCAATGATTAGAATCCGTGTCTTAGACACGGGAATCGGCATACACGAAAGCGAGCACGAAAAGATATTTCGCAACGTTGAGAAACTGCCCTCGAGGAAA
>Ga0228631_1001007_pt1 | contig 14562 bp, 13 predicted proteins | sample 39DmetaG_FD_183049 | JGI IMG/M metagenome (GOLD analysis project Ga0228631, IMG submission 183049) | Seawater microbial communities from Monterey Bay, California, United States - 39D | ecosystem: Environmental > Aquatic > Marine > Coastal | place: USA: California | collected 2016-09-28
TAACATCATTGGCGCTATTTGCAGCATACGTAACTTTTACAGGGATTGATGGAATTAACATATTTAAAGCACCTGTTCTCGCTATGCTCTTTGTAGGTGGAATGGTGCCTGTTGTTTTCTCAGCGTTAGCGATGAATGCAGTTGGAAAAGCTGCAATGGAAATGGTTAATGAGGTGGTTCGTCAGTTTAAAGAAATTCCAGGAATTATGGAAGGAACTGGTAAGCCAGAATACGATAAATGTGTAGATATTTCTACCAAAGCATCTTTGAAAGAAATGATGCTTCCTGGACTATTAACTATTGGATTTCCAATCATAATAGTTCTTGTAGGGAAGTTGGCTTATCCATCCAACAATTTATTAGTAGCTGAAATGCTAGGTGGCTACATGGCAGGAGTTACTGTTAGTGGAGTTCTCTGGGCTATTTTTCAAAACAATGCTGGTGGCGCTTGGGATAATGCAAAAAAATCTTTTGAAGCAGGAGTTGAAATTAACGGTGAAATGACTTATAAAGGTTCTGAAGCCCATAAGGCTGCAGTTACTGGAGACACTGTTGGAGATCCTTTTAAAGATACATCTGGACCTTCTATGAATATACTTATAAAGTTAACTTGTCTTATTGGATTGGTAATTGCACCTATATTAGGTGGTGGGCATGATTCTGGTGAGGTGTCAGAAGTAAATAAAACTGAGATTAAAAAATGTTCTTCCGAAGGAAAAAAAGCGTGTTGTGCTAAAACAGAAAATAAGGATTTGGTATTAAGTACAGATAAAAACCAGCCTTCTTCTAAGTCAAATGTTATTTCAGTATCTACTAATAAAAACGGAGAAATTATTTCTGACAACGAACTAAAGATTTCTTCAGACGAATTGAGAGTTGAGCCAACCGAAAATTCAGACAAATCCTCTTTATAGTATTGAATATTTTTTCTTTTCTATTAAATTTAATCCGGCTCTAAGCCGGATTTTTCATATATGAGTATAGTACTAGACATAGGAAACACAAGAGTTAAAGTCGCTCAATTTAAAAACCAACAGCTTTTAAATGTCTTTTTTTATAATAAAGACAATATTATAAAAGAGTTGAAAAACCTAACTTTTAAAACTGGGATAATTTCAAATGTTGGAAATAATAAGCTGGAGCAAAAACTATTGACATCCTTCCCGAATTTAGTTCTTATGTCCTCCAAACTAAATCTCCCTATTGTAATAAAGTACAAGTCTGCAATTTCTCTAGGACATGATAGAATTGCAAATGCAGTTGGAGCTTACAATACTTTTCCAAATAGAAATAACCTTGTGATTGATGTTGGAACTTGTATTACTTACGATTTTATAAATAAATCTAATGAGTATTTAGGAGGAGGTATTTCACCAGGATTTAATTTAAGAATGAAAGCTCTAAGTAGTTTTACAGAAAACTTGCCAACTGTTAATTTTAAAATTAAAAGTACACCATTAATTGGGACAAACACCGAGAAATCTATGGAGAGCGGAGTAATTAATGGAACAATTAATGAAATCATTCAAAATATTTCTGATTATCAACAATTACACCCTGAAATCAACGTTATATTGACAGGTGGAGATACTACTTTTATAAAATCAATTGTATCAACAAAAAAAAACAGCATCTTTGCAGATGAAAATTTAACATTAAAGGGCTTAAATACCGTTTTAATATATAATGCTTAAAAAGTTTTTTCTATATATATTTTTCCTTACTACTTTTGCTTTTGTCAAGGGACAAGTTTTAAATACTTCCCCTTTTTCTAGGTACGGTATAGGCGAAATTAATACCATTCAATCTGCACATTATTTTGGGTTTGGAAATATAACTTCTCCAAGTTCAGAACCACAATATATTAATATTAATAATCCAGCTTCTTACGCTTCTTTTATTAAACATAACCCCATATATAATGTTTCTCTTGCTGGAAAATCTGCCCTTTATAATTCTAATTATAACAATAAGCAAACCACGTCTTCAGGAAATAATTTCGGGCTAAATAATTTATTTATGGGACTTCCAATTACTAAGAATTGGGGTTTGGTTTTTGGAATAACTCCTCTATCATCTCAAGGATATGAAGTCAGTAGTACAGTTCCTTTGGACACCTCTACCGTATCTTATATTTTTAAAGGAGACGGATCCGTTAATAAATTACTTATAGGAAATGGTTTTAACATTCTTAACAAAGGTGACACAACAAGAATATCTTTAGGACTTAATTGTTCTTACTTATTTGGAAACCTAGACAGAACAAGTACAGTTGTTTATAACAATTCAAACGATTACAACTCTAGAATCCAATATCGATCTTCATTAAGTGGTTGGGGATTTGATGTTGGTCTTCAAGTTTTCAAAAGATTCAAAACAGCGTCTAATAACAAACTTTTTTTTAATCTAGGTGTCAACTATTCTTTGAGTTCTGATATCACCACGGACAATGATTTCTTTGCATATACATTTAAATACAATTTTAGTGTCCAAGAATTTCCAAAAGATACTTTAGCTATGGAAAATGAAAATTCTAATATGGTTCTTCCTGAAAAATTAGAATTTGGGTTGTCGATTGGTAAAATTTACAAAAACAAAAGAAGGTGGGATATTGGCGCTCAATATAGCTCTATAGATTGGACGAAATTTCAGGACAACTCTAAATATTCTTCACAGAGTGATTTCCCGATGGGTGCTTATTCAAGAATTTCTTTGGGTTACAGATTATCTCCTAATTTAGATTGGTCCAATACTAATAAATCACTTTTGAGTAAGTCTACGTTTTCTATTGGAATTCACCAAACACAGTCTAAAATAATTGTGGATGGGAATACATTAATACAAAATGGCATAAATTTTGGGGTATCCATACCACTGCTAAGTTCGAGATCGCTTTCAAGAGTTAATTTTGGAGTTGAGTTTGGGAAACTTGGTAATTTAACAATTAATAAAATTGAAGAGAATTATATTAAGTTTTCAATAGGGTTTTCACTTGGCCCTGACACAAGATATGATCGTTGGTTTAGAAAAAGAAAGTATGATTAATAAAAAAGACATGAATAAATTATTTACATCCATAGTTTACCTATTGTTATTTACAACAATTTCTTCTCAGGACTGTTTTCAAGCAAGCAAAGCTAATTGGGGAGAAGACAGTTTAGAGTGTAGAAAAAATGTTTCTCTATATTCAGAATTCATGAAGCAGAAAGTTTATCCGGATGCAGCTAAGTTTTGGAATAAAACACAAATATTTTGCCCTCAGTACAAGCCAAATTTATATGCAAATGGCGCTTACATTTACAGAAATATTGTTAAGCAAAAGAAAAAAGAAAAATCCACTCAATTAAATTTTTATCTTGATACTCTTTATTCAGTTTATGATGCTTGGGTAACTAATTTTGGTAACTGTGATGAAATAAAAGCTGCAAAAGCTAAAGATATAATTACTCTTTCAGATAGAAAAAACTTTAATAAAGCTTATGAACTCTACAGAGAAGTATTTCAAAGATCCCCTCATATAACCTCATATTCTGACATAAAGTATTTTGTTTACGCAAACAAATATATGCTTAAAACAAAAAAAATAGAGTGTGACCAGTTTTTAGAAAATTATGAAACTCTTTCTTCTATTTGTGATGCAAATATTTCAAAAGGTAATAAGGCAGATAAATACAACAACGTTCAAGCCTTTTTGGACAAAGAAATTAGTCCATGTGCTAGTTGTGATAAACTGGAAGAGATTTACTCTTCAAAATACAATGCAGATCCTGAAAATATGGATTTAACTAAGAAGATTTTTGAAAGATTAAGTAACAACAAGTGTACAGAATCCAATTTATATATCACTTTATTGGATAAAGTTTTAAACGATCCTGAAAATCCACCTACTGCGAAAGATTTATACAACGCTGCAGTAGCAGATTATAAAAGAAAAGACTTCCTTAAAGCTGAAGAGAGATTTAATCGGGCTATTTCTATTTGTGAAGATGAAAAATTAAATCAAAAAATGTATGAAATATTGTACGACATTGCATTTAATAAAAAGCAATACAAAAAAGGATTTTCAATTGCTGGTAAGTTTTCTGATAAATGTATTTCTAGTGATAAAAAAGCTAGAATTGTAGCTGCTAGCTCATCAAAATATGGCAATTCTGCTTTTAATAAAAGTCTAATTTATTGTTTGGCTTTGAAATATGCTTCTAGTTCCTGTGGCAAAACACCAACATCTGCTATCAATAGTTGGAAAGGTCAATTATTGCCAAAAAGTGAATTAATAATGTTGGATATAAAGAGTAATTCTTCACAACAAGTTCCCTTCTGGGGACAAAATGTCGAACTAAAAACTAGAGATTGAAAATTCGATTTGTATTGAATTTATCTCTGGTTTTAATCGGGATTTTAATTTCTTGTGTTGAAAACAATAAAATCAACGGTTTAAAATATTCTAGTAATGAACACCAATCTCTAGAGACTTCTACTGGTGTTACTTTGAACTTTTCTGATCTTGGAAAATCTAAACTCTTGCTAAAAGCGCCAAAACTTATAAAGTTAATGGCAGATCAAGAACAACTAATTATGGAATGTCCTGAAGGGTTAGAATTAATTTTTTATGATTCTCTCATGAATGAGGAATCAGTTTTAGTAGCTGACTATGGCAAGTTATTTTCTAATGAACAACAGCTTTTTGTTCGAGAAAATGTTGTCTTTAATAACCGAAATTTGGATACATTATTTGCAGAAGAGTTGGAAATTGATTTTGCTAAAGACAGTGTGTATTCTGAAAAATTAGTTACCTTTTCAAATAGTGAAGGAAAGATTAAAGGCACAAAATTAAAGGCCAATAGTAACTTCACTTTTTTTCAGCTTTCAGATGTTTCTGAAAGCCATGTTAATTATGATTTACAGTAATGGAGAGTTTAAAGAAATGGAACAAACGTTCTGAAAAAATTTGGTTAGTAATATCTTTTATTTCTACTATTTCTGCTATCTATTTTTCTTTTGTAGACGATTTTGCTAATAATAAAGCTTATTATCTTTTGACTGTTATGTCATGGGGAATTTACTTAATTAGAAGAGGGTTGAGTAAAAGATTGGAAAATAAAAAGCAATAATGTCAGCTATTTCTATATTCATAATTACAGTTATATCTCTTCTATTTTCCGCTTTTTTTTCGGGGATGGAAATTGCATTTATATCTTCAAGTAAGATTAAAATTGAATTAGACAATAAAAAAGGAGAGTTTAGCGCAAAAATTCTTTCTTTTTTCAATGGAAAGCCTGCATGGTTTATTGCTGCAATGCTTATTGGGAATAACGTTGCAATGGTTATTTATACCTTATATATTACCCAGTTAATAGAGCCTTACTTATTGACATTCAATTTTAATCAAACAATTGTTCTTTTAATACAAACTTTATTTTCTACATTTTTCATATTGTTATTTGCAGAGTTTTTACCAAAGGCCATTTTCAGATTAAACCCTAATGCAACCCTTCGTTTTTTTAGCTTAGTATTATTTGTTGTTTATGTGTTTTTATGGCCAATTACTGCTTTTGTTGTATTACTAAGTAATTTTGTTTTGAAAATTTTTGGCAATCGCGAACAACAAGACAAAGTAAGCTTTAAAAAAACAGATTTAGACCTGTATATAAATGAGCTTAAGAAAGATTTAAACGGCGAGGAAGAAATGGAGCACGATGTTAAGATTTTCCATAATGCTTTGAGTTTTTCAGAAGTCATTGCTAGAGATTGTATGGTCCCAAGGAATGAGATAGTAGCTTTAGAGATTAACGATAACTTGAAAGACTTGAAACAACTATTTATTGATTCAGGCCACTCAAGAATAATTATTTACAAAGACAATATTGATAATATAATAGGCTATGTGCATAGTACAGAACAATTTAAAATGCCAGTCAGTATAAAATCTATGTTGATACCTGTTTCTATAGTTCCTGAGTCTATGTCTGGCATAAAATTATTAGAAGATTTTATTGACAAAAAACGAAGTGTTTCGGTAGTAGTTGACGAATATGGTGGCACATCTGGCATTTTGACTATGGAAGATATAATGGAAGAAATTTTTGGAGAAATTGACGATGAGCACGATCAAGAAGAACTTGACCACCATTTAATTGATAAAGAGACTTATTTGTTTTCAGCTAGATTAGAAATTGATTTCATTAATGAAAAATATAGATTAAAACTTCCGGTTAAAGAAGGATATGAAACATTATCTGGAATGATTGTTTCTTATGCGGAAACAATTCCTGAAAAAGGGACAATTTTCAATATTGAAAACTACGAACTAAAGGTTTTAGAGGTGGACGAAACAAAAATCAGCAAGGTTCAATTAAAAGTAATTCAAGAAGATTAACTTCTTAATAATTTATTAACTAGAATTTTTCCAGGAAGATATGCAGAGACAAATCCAGTGACAAAAAGTATTGCTAGTAATAATAATATATCTTGAGATTTTATCAATACAGGCCAATATTCAATTGCTGCATTTTCTAATTTTAACAAATGAAATTTCATTTGTATCAAACATATAATGGTTCCAATAATCAATCCGCTTAGACTACCAAGATAACTTATCATTAATCCTTCTTTAAAGAATATGTTTTTAATAGTTTTTGTATCACACCCCAATGCTATTAAGCTCTTAATATCTTTTTTCTTGTCAATTATTAACATAGTTATTGAAGCAACTACTGTAAACGAGGAAAGTATTAAAACAAAAATTAGAACTGCTAATACTATCCATTTTTCAGCATCACTAGCTGCATAAATAAGTTGGTTATTTTCTTTGTGAGTTTTAAAAATATAATCTGGATTCTGGGTTGTTAAGTGTTTTTTAGCAGAAAAAATTTCTTCATTATCTTTCAAAAAAACTTCAATATAATTAGCTCCGTTTTGTCTCTCAAAAATCAAATTAGCAGTATTATAATCTACCATTGCAGACGAAAAGTCTAGTTCAGGGTTTATTGTGTATACGCCTCCAAAAATCAAATTATTTTTCTTTAATAAGCTTTGGTTTTGAATAGAGAGTTGTTTTTTATTAGAAATGCTAAAAATTTTTATTTCGTTATTAATATTTTCATTGTATGGGATTTGTAATTCATTTTGAATTCCATATCCCAAAAGTATTTTTGGGTAATTTTCTATATATAGCTTTCCATCGCCTTCAATTAAATTAGAACTCCAATTTAATTTATTGTAAGTGGTAGTATCTATGCCTCTAACTTTGGCTGTAACCCATTTATTTTCAAATTTCAACATTGCAGTTTCTTCAATTATTTTACTGTAATATTTTACCTTATTATTAAGTTCTAATTTTGAAAATATTGAATCGCTCTCTTGGATAAACTTTCCAGTTTGAGGATATATATACAACGAAGCTGAAAATTTTCCATATACATCTTCAACATATTTTTGAATTCCATTAAATCCACTTAAAATAACTACTAAGGATGCAGCACTTACCAATAATCCAAATAAAGATATAAGGGAAATAAGATTAATAATATTCCTCGATTTCTTAGCAAACAAATATCTTTTAGAAATAAAGTTGGAGACGTTCATTGTTACTAAGCTAACAATAACAATATAGTTTTAGAATTTAATTTTGTAAAAATTGCCAATTTTTGGTTCTATAAATTGTTTTATTTCAAGATTTGTTAAAACAAAATTTAGAAAAGATGTTTTTAAACTACTTTGTAATTGAATTTCATTAATCGACATTATTTTATTTTTTGAAATAATATTTAAAACCAATTGCTCTTCTTTAGAAAGCTTGATATTATTATGTTTCAAAGTAGTTTTATGTTCTACCTTTTTAAGATTTAAATACTCGGAAATTTGTTCTGGATCATTTAAAATCGTTGCTTGATGTCTTTGAATCAATAAATTCGATCCGGATGAATATTCTTTTTGATTGTTCCCTGGTACTGCAAAAACATCTCGGTTGTAGTCATTTGCTAGTTTTGCTGTTATCATAGCACCCCCAGTTTTTTTTGACTCTATTACTATAGTGCACTTACTCATTCCCGCAATAATTCTATTTCTTCTTGGAAAATGATAAGCTCTAGGCCCCTCGTTAGGCGAATACTCGGAAATAAGCATTCCATTTTCTTTTATTTTTTGACTGTCCTCCAAATGCATTTTTGGATATATTCTGTTAATTCCACTTCCAAGAACTGCATGGTTTACTAAATTAAATTCGTTTGCTGTTCTATGTGCATTTATATCAATTCCATAGGCCAACCCACTAACAATTCCAATTGGATATGGCTTTAAGTACTTTATTATTCTTTTAACCTCCTTTAATCCATAATCGGTACAATTTCTAGTTCCCACAATAGATATTAAATTTCGCTCATTAGGGTTTTGCCCTCCTTTAGTATAAATTAAAAATGGTGCATCTGTACAATGTGTGAGATCTTTTGGGTAAAAATCATGCCAATAAGGAACAATTTGGATTTTACTTTCCTTACATTCTTGAACGATTTTTTCTGCTTTTACTACTAAAGCGGTCGAATTAATCTGGTTTAATATTTTTAACCCAGTTTTAGTATTAATTCCTTTTAAACTTATCTTTAAATTGTCCATTGCTTTTTTAGGGCATTTATAATCTTCAATTAGCTTTTTTTTAATACTAAAAGGCAATCCTTTTATCAATGAAAATATTACTGTGTCAATCATTAATCAACAAATAAAATACTCAAGAACATAGTTTTTTTACGTTTTACTTGTAAGGGTTCTTATTTTATCTTACTTTTACGTTGAAATAGAAAGATATTATCAAAGAGGGGACGAAAGTCCCCTCTTTTTTTTCTCATTATGATTGCAAAAAAAGAAATTATCCGATTAGCTCAAGAAAGAATTAACGAACTAGACAATGGCAACTATTTAGTGGATGTTAATATATCTTCTAAAAATGCTATAAATGTTAAAATGGATAATTTATACGGAGGAGTTAGTGTCAAAGATTGTGTTAGTGTAAGTAGAAATATTGAACACAATTTAGATAGAGACCAAGAAGATTTTGAATTACAAGTTTCTTCGCCAGGATTAGATCAACCATTTATGGTTCATCAGCAATACTTGAAAAATGTTGGACGAAATGTAACGGTTACTACCTTTAGTGAAGAAATTTTTTCAGGAGAATTAATAAAAGCAGATCTAAAAGAAATTTCTATTAAGGAGATTAAAACAGAAAAAAATAAGTTAACTAAAAAAAAACAACAAGTGGAAACTATTCATCAAATATCGATGAGTGAGGTAAGAGAAACTAAATTAATTATATCCTTTTAATTAAAAAAAATGAATGCAATAGAATTAATAGACTCATTTTCAGAGTTCAAAGAACTAAAGAATATTGACAGAGTCACAATGATGAGAATAGTAGAAGATGTTTTTCGAGCTACTTTAAAAAGAAAATATGGTTCGGACGACAATGTAGACGTGATTATTAACCCTGACAAAGGTGATTTAGAGATATGGCTAAATAGAGAAATAGTAAAAGACGAGGATTTTGAAGATGAAGGGACTCAAATAAAATACTCTGAGGCTTTGAAAATTGAGCCAGATTTTGAAATTGGAGAAGATGTTTCACAAGAAGTAAAGGTTGAAGATTTTGGTCGAAGAAATATTCTATCACTACGACAAAATTTAGCATCTAAAGTTTTGGAGTTAGAAAAAGACAGTATTTACCAAAAATACAAAGAAAGAGTTGGAGATATTGTAAACGGAGAAGTCTACCAAATATGGAAAAGAGAAATTCTAATTTTGGACGATGATGGCAATGAGTTAATTTTGCCTAAAACAGAGCAGATTCCATCGGATTATTTCAGAAAAGGCGATACTACAAGAGCAGTGGTTTCTAAAGTGGATTTAAGAAATAATAATCCTGTTATAATTTTATCTAGAACAGCTCCAGAGTTTTTAGCAAGACTATTCGAACAAGAAGTTCCAGAAGTATTTGATGGTCTTATAACCATTAAAAAAATTGTTAGAAATCCTGGTGAAAGAGCAAAAGTGGCAGTAGAGTCTTACGATGATCGAATTGACCCTGTTGGAGCCTGTGTTGGAATGAATGGTTCAAGAATTCATGGTATTGTCAGAGAGTTGAGAAATGAAAATATTGATGTTATTCCATGGACCACTAATTTACAACTGTTAATTCAAAGGGCATTGAATCCAGCCAAAATCACCAATATGAAAATTAACGACGACCAGACCAGAGTAGAAGTATTTTTAAAACCAGATGAGGTTTCAAAAGCTATTGGGAAAGGTGGACATAATATTAAATTAGCTTCAAAATTAACTGAGTTAGAGATAGATGTTTATAGAGAAGGAGCTGAAGATATTGACGATGTAGATTTAGATGAATTTACTGACGAAATAGACGATTGGATTATTGATGAACTTAAAGCTATTGGATGTGATTCTGCTAAAAGTGTCTTAGAGATTGGTAAAGCCGATTTAGTAAAAAGAACAGATTTAGAGGAAGAAACAATTGATGAAATTATTAAGATTTTAAGCTCTGAATTTGAGCAATAGAATCTAGTTAGAAACAACAAGTATTATGGCAATATTAAAAAGGCTAAGTAAGGTTGCAAGAGAGTTGAATGTTGGTATTTCTACCATCGTTGAATTTCTTAATTCACAAAACAAAGAGGTCAGTTCCAATCCAAACACTAAAATTGGTGAAGAATTGTATATGCTTTTATTACAAGAATTTCAAAAAGAAAAATTTGAAAAAGAAAAAGCCGATAATGTTGTTATTGAACAGTCCGAAAGAAAAGTAATTTCTATAAATAAGGAAGACTCCAAAAAGAAAGTTGAAAAAATAATTGCAAAAGCAGACAAGCTTTCAGGACCTTCTGTTCTTGGAAAAATTGATCTTTCACCAAAAGAGAAGCCAGCTGAACCAGTTAAAGAGGAAGCTACTGAAAAAGTAGAGTCAGAAGAAAAAGTAGAAGAATCTACTGCAAATAAAGAAGAATCTGTTCCTAAATCAGAAACTATTAAAGCTGAGATTAAGAAACTTTCTGGGCCAACAGTTCTAGGTAAAATTGATTTACCAAAAACACCGGTGAAAACAAAACCCGCTCAAGAAGATGATCCCAATAAGCGAAAGAGAAAAAGAATTAAAAAAGTAAATGTTGAGAAAGCTGGGAAAAAGGCTTTTAAAGATCAAAAAAAATCTCCTAGAGCACCTCAAAAAACAGAGCCAACACCAGAAGAAATACAAAAAGAAATTAAAGAGACTTTAGCAAGGCTAAGCAGTAAAGGGAAATCAAAGTCTTCAAAACTTAGACGTGAAAAAAGACAGGCTATTTCTGATAAAATGGAGATAGAAGAATTAATTACAGAGCATGAAAAAAGCACCTTAAAGCTAACAGAGTTTGTTACTGTTTCTGAGTTAGCTTCAATGATGTCTAAGTCTCCAAATGATGTTATTGGCACCTTAATGTCCATTGGAATATTTGCCTCTATTAACCAAAGACTGGATGCAGAAACTTTGACTATGGTTGCAGAAGAGTTTGGTTTTACTGTTGAATTTGTTAGTGCTGATGTAACTGCTTCTGTAGTTCAAGATTCTCAAAATCCAGAAAATATGCAGGAAAGGCCTCCAATTGTTACTGTAATGGGGCATGTAGATCATGGTAAAACATCTTTATTAGATTACATAAGAAGTGCAGATGTTACATCTGGTGAAGCAGGTGGAATTACTCAACACATAGGAGCGTATTCTGTAAAACGTAATAATAAATTAATTACATTTTTAGATACGCCAGGACACGAAGCTTTTACTGCAATGAGAGCTAGAGGAGCTCAAGTGACGGATGTTTCTATAATTATTATTGCTGCTGATGATAGAGTAATGCCACAAACAAAAGAGGCAATTAATCATTCACAAGCTGCAGGAGTTCCAATGGTATTCGCATTAAACAAGTGTGATATGCCAACAGCTAATCCAGATAAAATTAAAGAAGAATTATCTGCGATGAATATTTTGGTGGAAGATTGGGGTGGTAAATACCAATGCCAAGAAATTTCAGCGAAAAATGGCACTGGAATAGACGAATTACTTGAAAAAGTTTTATTAGAATCAGAACTGTTAGAGTTAAAAGCCGATCCAGATACAGATGCAAAAGGGACAGTCATTGAAGCTTCACTAGATAAAGGAAGAGGTTATGTTACAACACTTCTTGTTCAGTATGGGACAATGAAAGTTGGGGATACATTAATTGCAGGAAAAGAATTTGGTAAGATAAAAGCCATGCATGATGAGAGCGGAAGAACTGTAGAATCAGCAGGTCCATCAAGACCAGTTTCTGTTCTTGGAATGAATGGTGCAGCAAGCGCTGGAGATATTTTTAATGTCCTTAAAGATGAAAAGGAAATGAAGCAAATAGCTTCTAAGAGACAGCAACTTCAAAGAGAACAAGGCCTTAGAACTACCAAGCATATCACTTTAGACGAAATTGGCAGAAGGATTGCTTTGGGAGATTTCCAAGAGCTTAACGTAATTGTAAAGGGAGATGTGGATGGTTCTATTGAAGCACTTTCAGATTCTTTATTAAAATTGTCACAAGAATCTATTCAAATTAATATTATTCATAAAGCAGTAGGGCAAATAACAGAATCAGATATATTATTAGCATCGGCATCAGATGCTATTGTTATAGGTTTTCAAGTAAGACCATCTGCTGGCGCTAGAAAAATTGCAGAAAAAGAAGAAATAGATATCAGACTGTATTCTATAATATATAAGGCGATTGAAGAAATTAAAGAAGCGATGGAAGGGATGCTTTCTCCAGAGTTTAAAGAACAAATTGTTGGAACTGCTGAAATAAGAGAAACTTTCAAGATTACTAAATTTGGAACTATTGCAGGATGCTACGTTACCGATGGTAGAATTAACAGAAACCATCAGGTAAGAATAATCAGAGAGGGAATTGTTGTTTATTCAGGTGAGTTGGGTTCTTTGAAAAGATTCAAAGACGATGTAAAAGAAGTAAAGAATGGTTATGAATGTGGCCTAAACATTGCTAAGTACAATGATATTCGAGTTGGAGATGTTGTTGAAGCTTACGAAGAGGTAGAAGTTAATAGAAAGCTTTAGTCTGATTTTTTTTCACTTTCCATATCTACCGGAAGATAGTATTTTAATTTAATCCCAAAAAAGTTTCCCCTTAAGAATATTGGGTCATATTCATTATAGATTTGACCATCATAATAAAAGTTTACCCGAGTAACCGCAATTGATGATATAGGAATGTTTACTTCAACTCCAATATAAAATATGCCAATTTTACTACTTCTTTTTTCCACTCCAAGTTCTCCACTTAATGATCCGTTGATCCATCTTGCCCTTTCTGAGTAATGGTCTATAAGAAAGTTATTTCCTTTACTTGCTACAGCAGAAGCATAGAAGTCTACATTAAATCCAATAGAGTTTCTCATAAGCAAATATTTATTTAATTGGACATAAACTATTCCTTTTACAGGAAAGGAATAATTAATATATCCAAAACTACTCGTATCTCTTAAAATACTAGCTTGATTAGAGGTTACTCCTGTTAACTTAAAATTTCTTTGACAAAAAACTATTCCGGTTTCTAAACTTATTTTTTTAGAGTAATCAGTTTTTAATAGCATTCCAAAATTGTAGCCAAGCTCATTGTTTAGTGAAATACTAGAATTATTTTCAGATACTTCTAATGGACCAACTCCAAAATAATTGATTGGAACCAAAGCTCCTACTAAAAAACCTACTTGTCTATTTTTTTCATCTTTTTTTTGACCGAAAAAGCTAGAGATGACCATCAATAATAATAATAGTATGAGGTGTTTTTTAGTCAACATCTATTTGTTTTTATAAAAAGAAATTATAGCAAAAACAACAATTAAAAAACTTAATATTACAACTGCATATTGAGCCCAAGGCTGAGTAATAAATCGAGATCTAAATTTTCCAATTGTTTGGTAATTTAGCGAAAGTGCTTTTTGATTGTCAGTTTTTCTTACCCCAAACAAAAATATTTTCCCTCTCTTATTATCCTCATCTGCATATTCAAAGTAAATATTTTCTTTTAAAAGAAGGGTTTTAAAATGTTCAGCTTCATGTTTTTTATAAAAGAAAAAAACCTTGTATGCTTTATTAGTTGGGTGATCTTTATGATTAACTAATTTAATCAGACCTTCGTCTAAATTATCCATTTATTTTCTTTTAATCATTCATTCCAGTCTGTTATGTATTCTATTGGTTTTCTTTGACCTTTTGGCCAGTCAATAGTAGTATAACCAAGATATAAAATACCCAAACATTTGTCCTGATTTCTTAAATTAAGATAGGAATTCATTTCTTTAGAATAAATAATTTTTGGACTAGACCAAAATGAACCCAATCCATAAGCCGTAGCTGTAAGGCACATATTTTGAACGGCACAAGCAACTGCCTCTACCTCCTCAATTTCCGGAATTTTTTCATTTTTTCCTCTTTCCATACATACAACTATAGCAACAGAGGAAAGAAATGGTCTTGCAGTA
>Ga0228631_1001016_pt1 | contig 14491 bp, 14 predicted proteins | sample 39DmetaG_FD_183049 | JGI IMG/M metagenome (GOLD analysis project Ga0228631, IMG submission 183049) | Seawater microbial communities from Monterey Bay, California, United States - 39D | ecosystem: Environmental > Aquatic > Marine > Coastal | place: USA: California | collected 2016-09-28
TTTGTAACAACAAAGATAGGTTACATACGAGAGATAATCCAAAATACAATAATATCAATAAAAAGCAATCATTTATTGGAGATATTTAGTGAAAACGACACAAAATTATCCATACAAGTATTAACTGAAATATTTGAAAAAAATGAAAAATTATCCAAAGACGTGCAGAAAACCCCAATACTAATGACAACAGATGAAATGATGAGTGAGTTACAGGAAGTAATAGATAAATTATCTGTAATTGTGTGTGGTTTTGGTACAACAAATATATTAGATTTGTTATTTATTAGTTTTGGTACAAAATTTAAAAATACTACTCCATCCCGTGAAATAATAAAGGCAAAATATGATTTAATAATGAAACATGTTCGTCCAACTGGATATAAATTAATTCATTGGAAACCAGACTATAATTATAATAATACTGATACAATAATATGTGATGATAAACGTAGTGAGAATATAATAGATCCAACAGAAGCATTATCATATGAGTGTTTTGATATAGATTACGAACCAAAAACATTATTTCAGTTAACAAATAGTATTCGTATAATAATTCAGCATGTTCGTGGAAAGAAAACGTTAATTATAAATGGAATATTGGACGATATCCATTTGGAATGTATAAGTAACAGGTATATAGAACATCGGTTGATAACATTAACCGAAGGAATAGAAGAAACTACTGGTAAAAATAAAGAAATCTTACGAAATATAATAGATAATTTGACATTAAAAGACTTGTTAGTATATGGAAATGCAGATATAATAAAAAGTGTGATAAATACAAATGCAGCGGTTACAAAATTAACAAATACGAATATGGATAAGGCGACGCAAGAGTTTTTAGAAATGGATATATATGAGCAGCGAAACATGTTATTGCATTTATTGTATAATGGCGTCGATATGGATGTAGAATATATGTGTTATTTATTGTACGATTTATTAAACAGTGTATCAGGATATGATACAAATTACCAAGAAATGATATATAATAGTTTCCCATGGAAAATCAAGTGTCAAATGAAAGATATTGTGAAATATAATATAAATCGTACGCAAGAGGTATTAAATAAATATGATGGTAAAAAATTGTCATTAGAGCAACAAATATGTCTATTAAAAACGACTGATTCTGTCAAAGAGAAGGCAATCGCAAAGTTGAAGGAATTGAAGGGTCGTCCAGATGAGTTTGGTATAAAAATTAAGCAATATTTGGAAGGATTAGTTCGGATCCCATTTGGTATATACAAGAAGGAGCCAGTATTATCTGTATTAAACGAATTAAATGCTGACTTTAAAAAAATACAAGAAAGTGTAGACGATAACCGCACGGTTTCTCCCAAAAAAAATTATACTTTGTTAGAAATAACGAATCTATTATCAAATATGAAAACAACAACAAAAACACACATAATTGACCATATAATAAAAAAAACTGCGACATTAAATGTACAGGTTCTCAATGTCTTTATAAAAATGTTGTATTCAGATAGTAAAAAACAAAAGGAACTATTAAAACAGACTAAGGCATATAAGGTATCTACATTAACAGAATTGTATCACGACGAAAACAGTATGTTAGATAGTATAATAACAAAAATAATAGGGGAACTGAGTGTATATAATGAAAAGGATGTATTATATCAACAATGGAATAGTATGTGTAAAATAAAAGAAGATATAAAAAAATTCCATATAGATAGCAAGGCAGTAGAAAATGCCTTAGAAAAATCCATATATAGTCATAATCATGCAAAAAAACAAATAATGAAGATAATAGGTCAATGGATGAATGGAAAACAGTCTGGATATTGTTTTGGGTTTGAAGGTTCTCCAGGCATAGGCAAATGTTTCAAAAAAGACACACCAATTATGTTATCATGTGGAAAAATAAAAATGGTTCAAGATATTACAATAGAAGATAAATTAATGGGTGATGACAGTACCCCAAGAAATGTGTTAGCATTGGGTGGTGGACGCGAGAAGATGTATCGTATTGAACAGGTAAAGGGCGATGATTATGTAGTGAATGAAAGTCATATACTTAGTCTTAAAATGACAAAACCTCGAACAAAGGGAGGGAGATACCAAACTATAATTGGTAAGCGATATTATAAAAATGATATAGTTGATATATGTATTAAAGATTATTTATCATTGCCCAAATACTTGAAAGATTGTTTAAAAGGTTACAAAGTTGGATTATATTTTAGCGAACAAGATGTTAGTTTGGAAGCATATGCACTTGGTTATTGGCTGGGGGATGGAGATAAAACAGCATTTAGGCTAACTACAATAGAGCAGGAAGTAATTGATTATTTTACAGAATACGCGAGTAAATATGGTCTACAATTAACTAAGAATGACATATCATATCATATTACAACGGGTAAAATGGGTGGTCGTAGTTACAACCGAAATCCACTATTGAACATGTTAAAACAATATAATCTTATACGTAACAAACACATACCAGAAGAATATAAAATAAATTCAAGAGAGAAGCGATTAGAATTATTAGCTGGATTAATTGACAGTGATGGTTATTATAGTCCAATAACGAATGCCCTTGAAATAACACAAAAGAATAAGACATTAGCAGATGACATATTATTTTTAGTTCGTTCTCTTGGAATGCGTGGAATGATGAAGGAATGTGAGAAATATTGTGTGTACAAAGGTGAAAAGAGATATGGGATATATCATAGAATAATAATAACGGGTAGTGGACTGGATGAAATCCCAGTAAAATGTCCACGAAAAAAGGCGAGAGGACATAAACAAAAAAAGAATTGTTTAAATACAGGAATAAATGTAATACCATTGGAAGAAGACGATTATTATGGGTTTCAGATAGACGGGAACGCCAGATTTGTATTAGGTGATTTAACGGTTACTCATAATACATCCATCGCTAAGAAAGGATTAACAAACTGTTTAATAGATGTGAATGGTGAATCTCGTCCATTTGCATTTATAGCGATGGGCGGTTCAAGTAGTGGTTCAACATTAGAAGGACATGGATATACATATGTAAACTCAACATGGGGTCGTATAGTAGATATTTTGATGGATACCAAATGTATGAATCCAATAATATACATAGATGAGTTAGACAAAGTGAGTAATACAGAAAATGGAAAAGAAATAATAGGAATATTGACCCATTTGATAGACCCGACCCAGAATGAATCATTCCAAGACAAATATTTTACGGGGATAGATATAGACATATCAAATGTGTTATTTATTTTTTCGTATAATGATGCAGAACGAATAGACAGAATATTGTTAGACCGCATTCATCGTATAAAGTTTGAGAACCTAACCGTGGATGATAAAATGGTAATAGTAAGAAAGTATATATTACCAGACATAAATGAAAAAATGGGTTTTGATGACACAGTGTTAATGAGTGATGAGATAATAGAGCACATAATAAATTATTATACATGTGAGCCAGGTGTTCGTAAGTTGAAAGAAATAATATTTGATTTATTTGGAGAAATAAATTTAGAGTTACTTCATACAACCGAACAAACAGAGACAGAGGTCCCTGTCGTGATAACAGTAGATAATATTGAGAATAAATATTTAACAAAGTATAAAAAGATAAGCGAGAAAAAAATATATCAAGAACCGAGAATAGGAATAATAAATGGTCTATGGGCAAATTTGCTTGGAATGGGTGGTATAATTCCAGTGCAAACCTCATTTTTCCCGTCCTCTATATTTTTAGATTTAAAATTAACAGGATTACAAGGAGATGTAATGAAAGAAAGTATGAGTGTAGCAAAAACGATTGCATGGAGCTTGACCGATGATACTATAAAGCAAGAATTATTAAAATATTTTGAATTAACAAAATGCCAAGGACTCCATATACATTGTCCCGATGGGAGTATATCAAAGGATGGTCCATCAGCAGGTGCTTCAATAACAACTGCAATCTATAGTTTATTAAATAAGAAACCTATAAAAAATGACATTGCAATAACGGGTGAAATAAATTTAAGTGGTGAGATAACCGCGATAGGTGGTTTAGATATAAAAATAAGTAATGGAATCCGCGCAGGTGTAAAAACATTTCTGTATCCTAAGGAAAACAATCGTGAGTTTGTAGAATGGAAAAACATCTATAAAAAGGAACATCCTGACATAACGTTTATTGAGATATCAACAATAGAACAAGTATTCACTCATGTTTTTACAAATGATAATATCACAGTATAATATAAAATTTAGTAAAAATGATTTCTATTAATAATTTGCGTGAAGTTCTATATATTTTTGCACCATTCATAATAGTATGTTATTTTCTACTATTGTCAATATTTAATACTGATATGAAAGGTATAATATATTTGATAGGATTAGTAATATCGTGTATATCAACAATATTTATAGGAAATGGGATAGTTGGAAAATTCAATAATAAAGACAAAGAAGCATTGTGTAATATAATAACAATAAATCATATTTCTGAGTTTTCAAATATACCAATTAGTTTAACCGTATATTGTTTTACTCTGGCTTATTTAACGTTTACAATGTTATCGTTAACCCCCACATTTATAATACGTGCAATGATTCCAATAATATTCCTTGTTGTATTAATTGTTATGGATATTTTATGGATATCAGGAAAGAAATGTTTCGGTATAGAACAAATAAGTACAGCAGTAGGATTATCAACACTATTTGGTCTTGGATGGGGGTATATAATCAATAGTATAAACAACAAAGGTTTACAATATTATACAAGTGAAGACAACACTTGTACCATGCCAAAGAGAAGGATGTTTAAGGTAAATAGACTGTATAAAAATAAGAATAAAGATGATGTAGATAAACTATATGGTAAGAAATAAGAAACGATATGAGTGAAATTAAATATAATATTTATGATAATATAATTGTAATATTAATATATACAATTATATATAAGAATAATGGAAGTAAATATAAAGACATTTTTATACATATTTTTGCATTTATGTCCATTTATATTGGTTTGTTTTTTTACAATTTCATCCATATTTGGTAATGACATAAAGGGAATTGTATATTTAGTTGGATTATTATTAAGTATTGGTCTTGTAATAATGAGCGAATCTATCTTCCCTAATCTTGATGATAGTTGGTTTAATGATAAACAAAATGCTATGTGTAACCTTTTTTCATTTGGTCAAAGTAGTTTATCAAAATTATCAATTGGACAAATAATAATCGGGTTTTCATTTTCCTATTTGGTTTATACAATGAGTGTTGTAAATGAAGAGCCAGTATTCGCATCAAACTGGCCAACAATTGTTTTCTTTTCACTATTAGTAATAGCTGAATTAGGAATAAATACAAATATAATGACATTTATAAAGGAACATTGGGGAAAGGTTATAACAGGAGGAGTAAGTATAGGTATAGTTGTTGGTTTGATATATGGAATATCCGCTTTATTCTCTTCTACAAGTGTAGGTGACTATTTTGTAGAACATATGTATTTAATAATTACCAATTTACTGATTATAGGATATCTGGTATACCAATTTTTTACAAGTGATAGCTTTAAGAAATTAAAGCAAACAACCACAGGAGTACAATCGGGTGGAGGAGCGGAAGAATATTGTTATGAATGGCATACCAGTATATTAACCTATATTATAGCGGGAGGACTTGGTGTAGGATGGGCATCAATCGTTTCCGCGTTTGAAACTCCCCGATTACAATATTTTAATAATGGAGAAAAAGGTAGTACATGTGGTAAAGTAAAAAATGACCAATTTGCATGTAAGGTATATAAAAATGGTGATCCAAATAAAGCGGCAATGACGGATGATTCACAATGTCCATTAAATGGTGCAAACAACAGGTTATTAGAGGGTGTTGTTACGAGAACTGGATTTAATACAGGTACATATAAGAATATTCGTCAAGAGAATTCCCTTGCGTCGGGTGGAACAGATGCAAGATTTGATGTTACAGTCAATGCTGCAGGTGAAATATCAGGTATAGTGGTTGTCAATAATGGTAAAAATTATAAAAAAGGTGATGAAATCGCAATAAGTAAGGCATTCTTAGGTCCATCAACCAAAGACCTTTATATTAAAATAAAATCAAACAGATTACTTGATTGTAGTGAAAAAGCTTAATTGCAATGAAAGTAGAATAAAATCATAATAATTAGAATACTTATTATAATTTATCTATCAAAATTATGAATATTTGTATGTAACCAATCTTGAATATTTTTAGCCATACGTCTACGATGCATACCATCTGCAATCATTCTTACTGAATGGTGTTCAATTTTAAAATAATACAAAAAATTATTAGTAATATTAATAAGGTTTGCATTTTTATATTTTTCAATCAATTCCTCATATGAAAAAACGGGTTTATGTTTACGTTCATTAACATTATTATGAAAAACAAATAAAAATTTAATCAAATCATCCTTACATATAATGGAAGTAGGATTCATTCTTTGTATATATTGTTTAGCGTGTTCAGTACACGATGGACATGGTAAATTATAACAAATATTTTTTATTAATTCTAAAATTTGTAATTTGTATTGTTGAAATTCTGCTGGCTTTATTTTAGCTGCAATTGTATGCAAAAAATACCAAGTCGGTGCACCCCATAACATTGTATCCTTCTTTTGATTGGTTGGAGTTATTGTTTGTTGTACTTTTTGAGGCGGTTTCGGTTTCGGTTTCGGTGTTTGGAATATATTCATTGATATGTTCCCTTTGCTTGTATTTGTAGATGCATGAGATATATTCGTAGATTTTACGACACTTCGTGGATTTGTAAAATACATTTAACTATTATAATAGATAAATATAAAAAATATATCATAATAAAACATATATGGCATCAAAACAAGAACTAATAAATACAATAAAAGGTTGGGTAAAACTTGACAATGAAATACGTTCGTTAAAAAAAGAACAAAATACGAGAAATAATGATAAAAAAGAACTATCAAAACAGTTAATAGAGATAATGAAAACAAATGAGATAGATTGTGTAGATATCAAAGACGGACAATTATGTTATGTACAACAAAATGTAAAAAAACCAATAACAAAAAAGAATCTATTGACTATATTATCTAAATATTATAAGGGAGACATAGAAAAAGCTACAAATATTACAGAATTTATTTCATCAAATCGTGAAGAAGTAGTAAAGGAATCAATAACTCGTAAAATTAAAGAATAATATAATTAAACCAATCCAAAATCAGGTATTGTAATATTTCCCCCATTGTTTATATATTTTGCAATTATTCTTGGGTTTTCAATCGTGTTCATGATATCCTCAGTATTATATACATTTTTATTATGGTCAATATAGTAAACAATACCCATGATTTCTTTTGCAAATACGTCTACCGATTTAGTAGATTCTGTTTTATCTGTTTCTCCCTCATTATGTACAGCACCATGTGGTGTTCCTTTTGAGTGTGTTCCACAATATTCACATCCAGTTTTACGACGTCGTGTACATTGTTCATTATTCGCGCGTAATGCGTTGCATCTGTTTGTTACTGGAATTGCATTTTTGATTCTTTTTCTTTTAATAAAATCGTCCTTTACCAATAATAGTCGTTCAAAATCGTATACATATTGTAACAATTCACTTCTATCGTTATTAGCAATAGACGTTTTCTCATTAATTTTCTCACATATTTTTGTTTTTAAATCACCAATATAGGTTTCAATTTTACTATTAATACGTCGCTCCATGATATATATAATAATATATTATGAAGTTATTATAAATCAATTTTTTAAATTATATATTCTCCAATGACTTAAACAGAATCGTTTAACTCAACAACAGCATCTGTAGACTCGATGGACTCTGTTTTATCAGTATAAATATCAGACATTTCTTTAATTTCACACACTTTATCGGGGTCAACATCATTATATTGGATGCGTCTGGTTAAATAGGCAGACAAGAATATGTTCTTATCGGTAGCAGTGGTAGTCTGTGTATCATTTAATTTTAATCCCATAAATAAACCATTTGTAATAAATACTGTTAATGTTTTATCGTCCAAGTAATTTTCAAAGATAACAAAACCACTTAATACCATATTGATTAAGTATCCAATCATAGCGAGTTGTCCACTTCTTGCATAATACTTGTCCCAAAACCAAATGCAGTTTCTTTTTTCTTCGGGTAAACGAACTAATGCTTCACCAACCGCGTCATTATCTCTGGGTAATTCAGGATTTATATGCAAATAATCAATAAGTTTTGTTTCACGTCTTAATTCTGCAAAATACATATGTAAAAATAGGACGAAGACAATAACATTAAATGAGAATGCACTGTATTTCATATCATCACCAGTGCTAACAGCATCACTCATTCCACAAATATGGTCTCCGCATTTTTGTGGTACAAAAACAACCAAAAAGGAACCCATTAAAGCTCTGTAAAATTCAGTTATAAAAGCAATATACATACCTACTTTTTGTTTGAAATCTTGGTCACTCACGTTTTCCTTTAAAGATTCCAAACATGTAAGTTTCTTTACTTCTTCGGTTTTTTCTTTGGGTGCATCAATCATTTTAGAGTGTTCGGCACTTTCTGTATCCATTACAGTTTATATATTCAAAACATATTTTTATTTTAAAATTTATACAAATTGTACTAAATAAAATATATATAATTTTATTTCCACACATTAATATAAATGGCAACACAAAAAAAATATAAATATCCAAAATATACTTCTTCGGGAAAATCTACTTTTTTAGCTTTAACCACTCCTACGTATGCACGTAAAAAAAATAAAAGAGATGAATTAGATATAGAAATTAGAACTCTAAAAAATTATTTCAGGGATAAAGATCAAGAAGGGATTAATGCTACTTGGAAAGATGTTAATCCTGTAAAACGCAGTCCAACAATAAGAACAAGATTAAATGAAAAATCAAATGGTGGACGAAAACGAAATAGTACTAAGAAAAAGAGACGTAATAAAACAAAGAAAAAAACTACAACAAAATAATATTGATAAACACAATTTCTAATAAAAAATATTTATATACTTTTTATTAAAATTTTCATACATAGTTAATTAAAACATTTTATGTAATTTAGTAAATACTTCAGCAGCAACGATACATACGTCTTTTAAATTATCTGCAACCAAACCTTTATCTGTTACTTCTGCATATGCAACGCGTATAATACTATCGGTATCATGGGGATGCAACTTTTTAAATCCACAAAAGGTCAATCGTTTCTGGTCTATAAAGAATTTCTCATACAAAATATACTCAAGAACCTTTCCAATTGTATAATCTTCATTTTCAAGTACAATATCATATGAAAAGTCCATATTAGTTTCACTTAGCTTTATCATTACCATGCCAGAATCAATTGAGTTAACCAAATCTGTTAACTTTTTATGTAACACTTCACACGCTTTTTTAATAATATCTTTATTCTCATAAACACCTACTGATTGGATTGTATAATCAAAACTATCTTGTTTAAAATATCTTTGTGCATCCAATAAATAGAAGTTGCGTTTCTGTATTTCTAATTCTTCTGCAGTTAATCCATCTGCTCTTATTTTATTTTCATGGTCTTCCCATACTGTTTTAGCTTTTACTGAGTCAATTGTATTTCCATAAGAACATGTAGATACTACATTAAACATACTATTTTCATTTGCACTATTAACCGAAAATTCCGCGGACAATTTCAGTTTTTCGCCTGGAATTGTATTTCCAATCTTTGGACGTAATCTTACAAAATCAATATACATATTTGTACGTGGACAGGGAGGGAATATTTTCATAGTTTCATTTCGTGTCAAATAATTATCTGTATTTTTATTACGAATACGGAAATCTTCGGTGGTAACATATTTCATAGTATCGGTATCATTTTCTACGTCTATGTCTAATACATAATTACCTGGCAATATTTCCAAATCGGTCATATGAATAGGAATACAGCTTAATCTATGTTTTAAAATTTCATTGTGTAATCGGGATGTATTTGTATGAATAATACATTGTTTATCTTCATATACTTCCGTATGAAATACTGTTGTCGGTATATCATTAATAATGGTACGACGTAATGCATTTGCTAAACTTACATTTATATTACTAAGTGTAAATTTAAATGTAGTTTCGTCATTTATGATATTTGAAAGGGAAGGGTCCATTATTTATATAAAAGGTTATATATTTATATACATTATAAACATATAAATCTCTATCAATTTTTTAAGCATTATCTAAAATATACCTCTCAATAAACTGAGTCCTTTCTTCTACAGTCAATAACCCAAAAATAAAATGTACTTTACGAGAAATGGTTGTTATATCTGTTGATAGAAATGGAACCATTTTTTGTAATAATTCTATATTATTTAACTTTTTATTTCCGTAATACCGTCTCCATAATGTAAAACATAGAGGTAAATCATCTATAGAAATATTATTTACTTCATCGGGATTATCATGGACAATATAAAGTGGAATTTCTGTAAGTAGACAAAATTGTTTCAAATCGTGCAATAAAATATTATTATTATACTGTGTACCGTATACATTATCTAAAATATTCTTATCTGTATGATAAGTCCGGATATCTCGTAATAATTCTTTATTCTGCAATTGATATGTATATGGAATAATACACCATAAGCGTAATTCCAATGGTAAATTCTGTATTCGCTTTGTTAATGTATTCATCTATATAATATCTATTGAAGACTTTATTTACATTTATAATATTATGTAAATGTAAATAATATTTAATCAAATATTTTGCCAACAGTATCTATTTCCTTATTTAATAAATAATCAAAGTTGCCGTCAGGTGTATTGTGAGTACGTATTTCAAATCTACCTGGGTTATTCTGTACCGCGTTCTCTGCATCTACTCTTGCTATATTACTTAAATACATAGATTGTCCATCCTGACGAATATAATAATATTGTCCTGTATTAGCAGATTTATATAATCCAGAAGGTTCATCAACAATCCATGTAAATACTTTTTTTTTACTATCAAGCATATAAGGTCTATATTGATTAGTTTTCGATTGTCCTATTGTAATATGTTCATTTGCATTCGCCAATTTATGTGCATCGGTATAACTAATTGTTTCAGTTGATGTCGTAGGTCCATCCCCGGCTGCTGGTGGCATAGTAGTTGCACGAATCTTTTGTGCAGGTGGTTCTGGTAACATTTCGGTAGTTTCCCCTACTTTTCGTTTTTGTACAGGTGTTTTTGGTCGTAAAGCAGCCTCCGCTATAGCTTTTTTCATGCGGGCACGCTCTCTTAATTTCTGCTTTTTATTATGTTTACTTTCATCAGCTTCAGCATCTCTTGTTCGCTTTTCTGCAGCAGCTGCAATTTCTCTTTTTTCCTTTTCTTCAGCATCTCTTATTAACTTGTTCTCTTTCTCAATATTTTGATTCAATTCGGCAATTACAGATGTTCTATCTTTATTTGTTTTCTTCATCTCCTTTTGTATATCTACTTCGTATTCATCACTTTCCTCGTATTCGTGTTTATTTGCTTTTTCCCAGCTCGCGTTCCATTTTTGTATATCATATATTTCCATATTATTCGTCTCCCCCTCCCATAAATTCTCTTCATGGTCTAATTCGGCTACAATGCCTGGTATTGAAAAATCTTCTACCAACATATCAGTCATCTTTCTACCTGATTTGGGTTTTGCATCTTCCCATCCATGCCATTTGGTTTCAATATATCTACTTAAATTTCCTATACGTGTATCGAGTACATATTCAATATTCGATCTGGGATTATATTCATCCCCTTGTGCAACTGGACCATCATCATGATAAGCAGCACGTGCCCTTGCTGTGCGGTTTTCAATCTCATCAAGGCGAAAATCTTTATGAGGATATTCTTCTGGTTTCCATTCTCGGTTTACCCAATCAAATTCATCATCTATCGCTTGTTCCATATCAGGATCAATCCTGCCTGCACGACTAGAAGCTTGAACAATTTTGTCAGTTAATTCGCCAAATTGTTCATCGCGTATCGCTTTTTGTTCATCCCACTTATCTAATTCTGGCTGCATCTCTTTCTCTATTTTATTAAATATAGAGTCTTCTATAAGTTTTGGAAATGTTGCAAACTTTTGTTTCTTCTTCTCTCTTTGTTTTTTTGTATCCGTAGGTTTTGCCTTTAACGCTTGCACATCTGCCCGTTCATTATAAAACCTATTAATAGCCTTCTCATACATCTCTATATCTTTTTCTTTTTTACTCTCAGCAGTATATTTTGGTGTTGGTAAGGTTGCAAATGTATCTACCTCTACATTATGTCTTTTTACTCGTCCATCTTCTTCATAAATATGATAAAAATAGTTATCCTCGTCATCAGACGACTCAGGTGAAGGTGTTTTTTTCACTGTTTTTTTTTTCGTTTTTGCTCCACCTTTACATGACCTATTCTTAGAACGTTTTGCCGTACCAGATTTCTTCTTTTGAGTATTCTTTAAAGATTTCTTTTTTAAGGTCTTCGTTGAAGATTTAAAAGGCATATTATATAGTATCTATAGATTTGTATTTTGTTATATTCTGCGAACTGCTAAATAAAAGTCATTATATTATGGTTTAATATAATGGCACTAAAGTTATTTCTAACATTCCCTTTGTTTACAAACTGGATTTTGTTTACACGAAAATGTACAATTATTTTTTGCCTTTTGTTTTGCTTCTGCTTCTGCTGCTCTATTTCTTGCATAATTTGCGTCTGCTTTTGCTTTTGCTGCTTTTGCTGCTCTTGCTGCTTCTTCTTTTGCTTTTGCTTTTGCTACACGTTCTTCTGGCGATAAAGCTGCTTCTGCTGCTGCTCTTGCTGCTTCTTGTTCTGCTGCTGCTTCTGCTACTGCTTTTGCTGCTTCTTGTTCTGCTGCTGCTTCTGCTTCCTGTTTTGCTGCTTCTGCTGCTTCTTGTTTTGCTGCTGCTTCCTGTTTTGCTGCTGCTTCTGCAATTTTATCTTCCTCAGGTTTTTCTATAATATTACCATCCTTAAATATTAAATTTTTCGGGTCTGCTGACAGATTTCTATCTTTAAAAGATTTTAATAATTTAATTTCGTCATCTTTTAACACCATACTATCTTCTCCTTTATTTTTATCCTGTGTTACTGTTCCTTCTATTAATATATAATTTAAATTTGTGGGAAATCCCTTTTCTGCAGCATTTGTTACCATATCACCTTTTATTAGATCAAATCGTTTAAAATCCCCTTCTTTATTGTGTATTTCTGCATTGTATGTTTCTTTTACCATATTATAAATTTGTGTACCTGATTTTATAACTAATTTCTTTGGTCCTCCAAACAATCCCAAAAACCCACCAGATACTTTTTTAATATTTTTTCTGGAACCCTTTTTTCTTAAAGTCTTGGCTTTTCCAGATTTCTTGGAAGCACTTTTTTTTGAACTTTTTTTTGAACTTCTTTTACGAGAATATCCCATATACAATACAATATACATTACAAATAGATATTATATGAAAATTTTATTGGTTTACAAACATCATAGCAACTACAACGAAAAACAATATAACTGGTAACAATAAAATCAACCAAGCAATACTTGAAGCTCCCGCTCTACACATCAAGTTCAATATCCAAGTCCAAAATAGAATATAAACAATATTAATGATAAAAATAGCGGTAACACTGGTCACATCACATTCATATGCACCTAAACAGAATACATTCACATTATTCAAATTTTGAATATACATTACAATTAATAGTATCATAGAAATCACCAAGTACACATACGAAGGTGTACATAAGTTTCTCAATCCAGCAATGGTCATTGTATATAGATAATATAAAGAAAAAATACTGTCTTTATATTAAAATTATTACTTTTTGGAATTACGTTTTCTGGTACCTCTCTTTTTTCCTTTACGTTTAGTTTTGCCTCCAGTCATATTAGGCATAATACGCGTAGAAACACCTCTTAGGTCGTCGTTATGCATATTTATAGGATATGGTAAATTAGGTGAAGCGCCTCCTGTAAAAAAAAGAGGGGCAACATTCTTGCATCCAGCCTTTTTTGTATATTGTTTTGATTTCTTACCTTTTAAACCAATTTTTTTTGATGTTTTCCCAGACTTAGCCATATTATATTATATAATAACAAAATTATTCAATATCCACGTGTGTCAACATATGGCGTCTACAACAAACTTTCGTTAATCCTAAATCGTCAAGAATAGTTCCCTCAATCGTCTTTTCTGTATTACCTTTTGTTAAATAAATAACATTTTCAGTGGACTTACCCTGCAATAATTTAATACGGCGAACTTCATTTTGGTAATATCTATATTTGTCGGCTAATACCATACCGCATGTGAAACACTTTACTGGAATAATCATATTTAATTACGAATCTATATTATAAGAATATAAAGTTATTTGTAAATCAATTTTT
>Ga0228631_1001024_pt1 | contig 14425 bp, 14 predicted proteins | sample 39DmetaG_FD_183049 | JGI IMG/M metagenome (GOLD analysis project Ga0228631, IMG submission 183049) | Seawater microbial communities from Monterey Bay, California, United States - 39D | ecosystem: Environmental > Aquatic > Marine > Coastal | place: USA: California | collected 2016-09-28
TGTAAATCACTTAAATTAGGTACGACTGCACCAAATAATTGATTATATTCTTTATGAACCGCATATTTACATGCACGTTGTAATACAGTATCTGCTCTCCCCATTGTGATAGTTTTATATTTTTCAATATCTTCATTGGTTAGTGTAATAGCCAACTTTCGTTTTGATGTTGTACTCACTGGATTAGACTTACAATTCACGTTTAAATAGGTAGTGACGAATGAGTTGATATCATAATCACGGTAAATAAGAGTAGTAATAATAGAGCCAATAGTCCAATGCGCGGATTTATCTTTAGACCATGTAATAACCATTTGTTCAATGAATAAAACTAATTTTGGATTTAATATAGAGTAAGATTCTCTATATACATTGATAATATAGTCAAATGTATCAGTATCAAACCCCGAAAAATATAATTCATATGCCCAAAACATAGCTTCATCCAGATTTCGTTGCAATAATGATATAAACAATGATTGTTTTACTTCCGTTTTATTATACAAATATCTGGTGAATATAATCGGTTCTGTTGATATACATAATGATGTTGACATCTGTGTTAATAATTATAATAATTTAAGTATATATGTTTAAATCAATTTTATATTCTTTTTATAGTGTATAATAATGAAAACACGTAAACATATAAATAAAAAAATACGCAAAACTGCGAAAGTTGAGCCAATAGAATCAAGAAATAAACGAAATGCATATATTGTGAAAAAGTTTTTAGAAATGTTAAATATGGTGAAATTATATCATTGGAAAACTCGTTCCTTTTCCCAACATAAAGCAACAGATGAATTATATGAGAGATTAAATAAGCATATAGATGAGTTTGTTGAAGTATTATTGGGTAAAGAAAATAGACGAGTAAAAATGATAGAAAAGAGTTTACGTATACTGGATAATAACACAACAAAGGAATTTAATCATAATATTTACGAATTTCGTGAATTTTTAATAAATATGGAAAATAGTTGTAAAAAAAAAGATACTGGGTTATTAAGTATTCGTGATGATTTGTTAATAGATATTAATCAATTTTTATATTTAATGACATTAGACAAATAATTATTCAATTAACTTATTAGTGTTATTATAATGAGATAACATACCATATAATGAGGGTAAATACGATACACTGATTGGATAATTTCCATGAACTTCATTATAAAATAGGTTTTCTGGTAAGATTCGTTGTTGAATAGTTTCTTTGCGTTGTTTATATATTTTTTTCCAGTGTCTTTGCACGAGTCGTAACCAATGTGTTTTATTAAGAACTGTGACAATTTCAAGATAGCCTTCTTGTATAACATCAACTTGTAAAATTTGTACTTGATGATTTGTTATACGTGTTAATCCATAATAATATAAGTAATCATTTATATTATCATATGAATGTTTGAAAAATATTGGTGCTGAAACAGATGCAGATAATAATAATTGTTGACAGTTGTTATTGGTATAAATATGAGACAATCCAATATAATATTTATTATGTATTTTTTCGCTATAGAAATGTTGTGCATCTTCTACATTTATAATATCATAAATAATTCCATCATTACTGTCCATATCACTATCACTATCATAATCACTATAGTCATTATCACTATTATCACTATCAAATTGTCCTTCGCCATATAAGTCAATAATTATACTGGTATAATCTTCGGGTTCTTGACTGTCGGTACTACTAGTGACCCCAGAATCATAAGAATAATCATTGTCATTATTAGTATAATAGTACATCGTATTGAATAATATGAATAATATGCACCGTGATATTGTATGTTGTAATTATGCATTAATGCATGTATATATTGATATAGATTATATTAATATATAAGAATCAATTTTTTATACATATAAACTTTGTGAGGTGGTAATATATTTCAAAAGTAGGGTTTCAATACCAGTAAATTTATGTAAAGCTTCAATATTACCAATAATTTCAAATACATTCATCCATTCTTTTACAATTGTAGTTATTTTTAGCATTGCTTTGGTAAAGTCTCCAATAGATATAGATTTTTCTGCCAAATCAGTTTGAATAAATAATTTACATTCTTCAATAGATTGACAACTACACCATTTCATGGAAATATCAATAATATCATATTGTAATGCACCTTCATATTGAATACCAGTAATCATATTATTATCACCTTCATAATCGTCATATTTTTGAAATTCCTGAGATATTTCTTGTATTCGATACTTCAAAACAGAATCATCGGTAGTAGGTAGACTTAATCGGCAATCGCTTGAAACCTTTACATCAGTGAAACATGAAAATAGTCCAATAATCTGTTGTTGTGAAAAATCGGCGAAATAGTTCCAATTACTGAGTAAGGAAGGAACAACAAGTGAATGTATTTCTGCAATATTGGATGCAATAATTCCCATATCAGTCAGTTGATATTCTTCAGTATCATTAACAATTGAAATAAACCCGAATGTTTTTAATGCATTACATACGGTTAATGTTTGGTTTTGTATAAATTGTTCAGTGCTTCTAAGAGAATCCATATCATTTTTATACTTAGTTTTCATATCATTCCATTCCTGGACCCGTTTAACATCATCCATTAAGTAACGGTTAGTATCCTTGAGTTGTTGTAATTGTTTATCGGCTTGTTTGCGTTTTTTATTATTGGTAGTATTAAAAATGTGTAATGTATCAATATAATCATTGCAAATTTCATAGGATGTTCTTGAAGTTTTCACAAATTCTTCTTTTTTATCAATCGCGTTTTTAAGTTCAGTAGTTTCATAAATTTGACCCTGTACAGAATTACAAATTTCACGATGAACCATACTTTTTTGCGAGAATAGATGAAAATCTTTGGTCTGTCCATTTTTCAACAAATTCAAAATTAATGAATAGGAAATATAATATTTGGATACTAATTTTTGTGGAATCCCGCCCATAATAGCTTGATATTCACCTTGTGACGGATGAGAAAACAGATTATTACAATGAACAACGTGACCAATTGTATCAATACCACGCCGTCCTGCTCTTCCAGCCATTTGTGTATATTCATGCGACATAAGATGACGTTCCCCCCGTCCATCAAACTTAGTAACTCCCGTAAAAATGGCAGTTTTAATTGGACAATCCAAGCCAATTGCAAAGGATTCTGTGGCAAATAGCAGTTTGATATATTTTTTTGAAATCATGAGTTCAACAATCTCTCTTAACACAGGAATCATACCAGAATGGTGAATACCGACTCCTTTTTCTAACAATGAAACCAGATTTTGATATTCAGGCAAATGTAAATATTCTTCAAAATTGGGTAATTTACGAATGATTTGTTCACATTCCTTTCGTACGGTATATGAAACTTTACTGTCAAATTCCAATAAAGGGACAGTCATATCATTTGCACATGCTTCCACATTTTTCCGTGAAAACACAAAGGCAATTGCAGGTAGCATTTCACGTTCATATAAAAAAGTGCCCAACTGATTTAATACGTGTTTCCGTTTCATAAAAACCCGATTATCATTAAAATATTTATTGAGTTTGACAATTTTTTTATATCCAGGTTCATTAAACTTGCCATGTTGGTCTTGTAAAAGAATCAGTTTATTAGTAGTATCCCTAATTTCCTGCTGAACAACTTTATCCCGTATAGCTTTATAAATAGATTCGGTGGTAGTAACAAATCCATAATGTGTTAATGGAACAACACGATGATTGGTTGACGCCAAATATACGGATTTCCCCCCATTTTCAGCTTCTCCGCGTTCACACCAATCAGCAAAACCAGCAGGATTATCAATGGTAGCAGATAACATGACCATTTGAACATGCCTGGGCAACATTAAAATGGTTTTTTCCCAAACTTGTCCACGGTCTGCGTCATTAATATAATGAATTTCATCAAAAACAACACATGCAAGTTCGTTTTGAATATCAATTTGAAATTGCAATAATGTAGAATCATCTGTTTGTGGTTGATTAACGTTATTAAGAGAAGTAAATAAATAATTCATTAGGATTTCGGTAGTCATAATAAGTACATCAGCATTTGGGTTTGTTTTGATATCTCCTGTGAAAAGACCAAAAGAGATGTCAGGATATTTTTGTGTAAATTCATAGTATTTTTGATTGGATAATGCTTTGATTGGGCTTGTATAAATAACTTTTTTCCCCGTATTTACAAAATGTTGGATGGCAAATTCTGCAGGAAGTGTTTTTCCTGAACCAGTATGGGCAGTAACTAATACATGATTACCTTCAACAATGGATTCAATCGCATATTTTTGAAAATCGCTGAGAGAATAAGGATATAATTCAAAATGAGATTCATACTTTGAATTAGATGGGTAAGGTTTATCACAAATAACAACCATGTTTCCTTTGGTATACAGATAATATGTAGGGTATTGTTTATATATGTTTGTATTATTCTTTTTTCCATACTTGATAAAATTCACTTCTTGTATGTTTAAATTTGGAACAATTATTAGGGTTTGGTAATGGTAATGCATAAATCATATTAAAATTATGTTCTTTTAATATTTTATCAACATAAATTTTATGATTATGATCATGGAAATCATTTTCAATTAAAATAGTTTTAATATTTTGTAATATATCAACCATATCTAATAAAATATGATAAAATGCTCCTTCACAATCAATAACTAATGTATCAAAATCAATATTATATTGTAATTTAAAATCATCATATGAAATAGTATCAACAGATTTATAACCTTGTAATAATACATTAGATTCAATACAATCCCATCCTCTTTGTATTAATGGTCTATTAGATAATGCTTTATTAATAATTTGAAAATTAAAATTATTCAAATCTCTATTTTCTTGTAATTGTTTTGCAATATTTTTATCACTTTCAATAACAACTAAATTTGCACTGTTACTTAAAATAGAACTAATAATTAATGAATTACGACCTATATTACCTCCTAATTCTAATACTTTTTCATCTCCATTTAAAAACATAATTGCTAATATTTGCTCTGGTAATTCTTCAGCAAATGAACCATATTTTATTTTTAAAGATTTATGATAATTTAATAATTTTTTAATTATACTTTCATCAATATCAATTTCATGTTTTTTTTTTAAATAATTTTTATTATGTAGTATAATTTGTTGTGATTGTTCTATATTATCCATTATAAATATAATATAATATAGAATACATTTTATATATGTTTAATTCATAAATATATCATTAGTTAAAAATAACTTTATTTTATCAGTATCCTTAATATAATGAGTTGAATCTGGCATATAATCTTCTATAAAACTATCATTATTGTGTTTTTCAATATATTTACCAACATTATGTATTTTTATATTATATTTATTGCATAAATATTCTAATAAATTAACCAAATTATTTCTATCATGTATATATTGTAATGTAGTTTTTGTCTTCAAATTTAAATGTGGAATTATATGAATTTCTATATTTTCGTTAAATATTATTTTACATAATTTTATAATGTGATTTATATCATATTCAACTTCTTCGTCTGTTAGTTTTTTTTCAACTAACTTATATTTATTATGTAATTTTGCATAACGCGATGAATAGAAATAATTTAATGGAATATCATTATAATACATTACTTTCCTTGAACTTATTTCCATAATTATTTTATTTATATTTGTATCTATTTTTTTATTCAAAAATTCATTAGAATGATTTATAACACCAGGATGATATATATCTCCAAATATAAAATTAATTAATTCTTTTGGATTATTATTAATAATATTATTAATATTTGTAATATTTTCTAAAAAATATATTATTTCTCGTGTAGTATGTAATCTGGCAGGAAAAAAATTCCAACCATAATCATACATATATCTACATGAACCGATGTAGAGCATATATAATAAATAATAATAATAAATAATAATAAATAATAATTATATTTAAATTATTATTTATAAAATGTTTATAAAATGTTTATTCCAATACTTTTTGCTTTTTCATTTATAATATCGTAAGAATAATTATTAGTCCCGTATTGTTTAACAAAACTATAACCATCTTCTTGTTTGTTTTTTATTTCTTCAGGGTTATTCATATAATATTTCATTTTATCTATCATGTCTTCTTTATTTTTGATTAAGACAGCAACCCCATTAGTTTGTTCAACTGCAGGTGGACTATTAGTTAATACTATACATCCGTATGCCATACCTTCAAAAATTCTTTGTGAAGCGTGTTGTGTACGTATACCTTCATCGCCTTGAAAACCAAGAGCAAATGTAGATGATAAATAAATATTTCTTCTATCATTATAAGATAAATATTCTTTCCATCCACCAGTTTTATATACACCTTTAAATGGTATATCTACAACCCAATTTTTACAATAAGCACAACCCATAAAACAATAATCCATCATAATATTTCTATTATATTTACCAATATCATTAATATCTTCATTTGCACGTAAAAGCAATGGTACACTATTTGGTAATTTTCTAAAATATTGGATCCTTTTATCTATTTCAAAATTTTTAAAATTTTCATAAACATATATAAAATTCTTCAGTTTTGTTACATCTTGTTTTAACCAATACCAAGCAATATAAACTGCATTGGGTGCTTGATTGTATAATAATTGAACTGGGTCTTTACATTGTATATAGTCTCCCATAAATACAATACAATTATTATGAATTTGAGATAAATTTTTTATGAGTTTTATCTTATATCCATTTCGTTCAAAATAGCCACAAAATTCGTAAAATACATAAACCATTACTAATGGGCATTTTATTTCTGGGCAATCTAATATACAAATTTCTTTTATATTATCATTCATAATACCAGTTAATATATAGTTTTTATAATGATATAATTATATTGTTTTATAATTATATAATAATGATTACAGCAGGTATTTCTTCCAGTATATTTGCAGCATTTCCAGTATGGTATAAATTACCATTAAACGTACAAAATAATATGGCAAAATTAGCAATATGTAGCAGTATGTATCATATTTATGATAATCAACTCAAATTAAAAGATAAAGAAACAGATAAAGAAGCGGATAAAGAAACAGATAAAGAAAATAAAATAGAAAAAACTTCAAAACAGAATTTAACATTGAGAGCATTTGAGTGTTTAGATGGGATGACGATAATATTGTGTTGTGGTAACTATTGGTTACCAGAAAGAAATGTAAATGGATTAATGCAAATGTATGCTGTTATGAAAATGGTATCAAATATAGAAATTATAAAACATTCAATGTATTTTTCTACAGCAGCTGTTGCAATTAGAAATACGCCGAGGTGTTCACTTCCATTCGGTACTGCTTTATTAGGTATACATAATTATTTTAAAAATAACGAAAAATGGAACCATATAAATAGAACAATATGGCATATAAGTAATAGTATCTTTGTAACTATGAGTTATTTATACAAGCCTTATTAAATATTAAGTATTAAGTATTAAGTATTAAGTATATAATAGATAATTGTAATAAAATAAAATATCCATTACTGTATATAGTTTAGTTAAAATATGAATCTACAAGAAAGTCAAAATATACATGGAATACCATCAGGTGTCGCCTATGGACAACATGAAAGAGTGGATGAAATAAATAATCGTCTTAGTTCTCGTAATGTACCAGATAGTCCATTAGAGCCGCATTATGACCTTCGTCCAGTACAAACAAAAAGAACTCTTTTTCCAATAGTAAAAAATGCTCGTTCCATGGTAGAACCTAAGTTACCATATCCAGAACACAATACAATGCTTAATTTTAATCCAGGTAATGATACCGCCCCAACAAGTGGATTTACACGAAACGTGGACGTAGAAACTGTATTGCGTAATCAAACATTTGCATTACAACACGGTGCAAATCAATCTGTATATGTACCCTCTTCTGCAAGTGATTTATATAATGTCTCGGTTGTTGCAAAACCATCTGTACAACCACATCCCGATTTATTTACAATGCCCGACTTCAATAGTGCACCTCATCCTAATTTAGTAGATACAGCGATAGGAAATGACCGATTTTTTAATCACACCCGAACACAATTACGGAATCAATAAATATTTTTATTATAGTTTTATTATATACCGAATTATATAATAAATCAATGTTTGATGATTTTTATACAATATTGACCTCAAATAATCCAAATTTATTCTTTTTACGTTGGGTTCTCATTATAGCCATTATAACAGTGTTAGTATTTATTTCAAAAAGGTTATTTAATAGTAATCAAGATGGCTTTACACAACAAGACCCGTTTGTGTATAAATATGGAAAAGAGAGCGTAGACGAGTTTTATGTGGATATTTATGATTCATTACATGAAACAACAACCCGTTCTCAAGATGAGCTAATTAATTTCATAGAAATGACAGAACCAACTGTACAACATAGTAATATTTTAGATGTTGGTTGTGGAACCGGATATGCAGTGAATGAATTAACACAAGCAGGTTATGATGTATATGGTATTGATAAATCCAAGGAAATGTTAACATATGCCCAAACAAAATATCCGGACGCGGAGTATATATATGGAGACGTATTAAACTCAATGCAGTTTGAAAAATCAACATTTACACATATATTGTGTACTTATTTCACGATTTATCAATTAGAAGATAAAAAGAAATTTTTCCGTAATTGTTATTTTTGGATGAAACCAAATTCATATTTAATGATACATTTAGTAGATACAGACAAGTTTACAAAAATGATTCCAGCAGAAGATGCAATAAATGAGTCACACAATATAAATGATAAGCGAATGTTAACATCAACTGCGTCATTTAGTGATTATAAGTATAAATGTTCTTGTGATATTCCTAATAATAATGATGACTTGGTAGTAGAGCTGAAAGAGACATTTATTGATATGGAAACTGACAATATACGCCAAAATGAAACACATATATACATGGAAAAGATGGATACAATTTTAAAATTAGCAAGTGAAAACGGGTTTATACAACACGGTAAGGTCAGTATGAAAGATAGTAATGGAGATAAGAACCAATATTTGTATATATTAGAACGCCCATTATAATCGTATTATCGTATTCCAGCCAAAAGACTTTTCGCAAAATATATTAGAAGATGATAATCCAATATATTTTGGTTGTATTTACAATATTGTTTATATTAATATGGGCAATTATCAAAATAAAATACCCATTTTGGAATAACCAACCAGTATTTCACACATATGATTATATACGGTCATTCTACAAAGTTCCGTTTGTTGTGCAACAAAATGGACCCTATAAAACGAAGTATATAGATGACATTCATGTAAAGACCATTCATATAGATGACGAAAATATGTCAACAATAAAAGATGTCACCAAATTATTGCAAGAAAACTATGTAATTGGAGAACGTGTAGATTATATGGTACAAGCAAGTGATATATACGGCTTACATACGGGTCAAAATGCTGTATCATTTTTATCAACATATAGTGTTCCAGAATATACAGTAAAATCGCAAGAACCTACAAAAAAAGTAGAAATTGTGAAATTAAATAAGGTTTTGGGATGCATAACATCAAGAATGGTACAGATGTATATACGACCAACGAATACAGAAGAGGTGTATACACAAATTCCCGTGTATTTTATGGACTTTTTATGTGTACACCGAGAACATGATTCTATAAAATTAAGCAGAAACTTGGTACAAACCCATGAATATAATCAACGAGTATACAATAACAATATTCAATGTAGTTTATTAAAAAAGGAAGGAGAACATTATGCAGGGATTCGTCCATTAATTACATATAAGGCTTATACATACAATTTAAATAACAAAAAAATAATTCGTATGAAACCTACTTATAATATACGTTTATTGACGCCCAATACAATGACCAAGTATGTTGATTTTTTCACGTATAATACGTATATAGAGCAAAAAACACGAATGTTTGATATCATGGTTCTCCCCGACATTGGAAATATAACACTACAAGTAAAGAAAAAACAATTATATGTTGGATGTTTATACCGAGATGAAGATATATTGGGGTTTTACTTTCTAAAGGATGTAAAACAATATAATGATGAGTATGAATCAAAAACATTATCACTTGTAGCGAGTATACAAAATTGTAGGGACGGACATTTATTTTATATTGGGTTTTTACATGTATTACGACATATAATACATCAAAATGCTGATTATAAAGTTCTCAATATTGAGAACATTGGTCATAATGAAACAGTTCATGCATATTTCACACAAGAAAACGCCCCAGTGCAATCAATAAACATGTCATATTACAGTTACAATTACGTATATCCAGGTTCTCCATTTAACTCTATACGAAGCTTCATATTAGTCTAATAAATCAACAATTTTATCGTCTCCTTCAAACAATCTTAACCGATAAAGTGCGTTTTTGGGATAAAACCCGATATATTCGTGAACATTAATTCTTAGGTTCTCTATGTCTTGAATTTTACCTACAAAAAAATGACAGGAAATATCTTTATGTATAGTTGTATATAGCAAACGGTCTATAGAAATCTGTAGATTTAACTCTTCCGTCCATTCCCGTTGTAAACATTCTTCTAATGTTTCGCCATCTTCAAGCTGTCCTCCTGGAAATTCCCAATAATAGGGGTTGGGTCCATTTTTACTACGAAGTCCCATCAATATTGTATCATCTGGCATATACATAATACCACATGCAACATGCATCATTGTTATATAATGATATATATAAGATATCATTATGTTGTTTATCCTTACCTCAATTAACGTATATATTTGCCACTACGAGCAAACGAGTCAAGAACATAAATAACAAATACACCCAAAAACGTATATAATAAGAATTCCTCGGTAATATTATTGGTTTTTTCATGTTGTTGTTCTTCTAACATGTGTATCATATAATTGATTTTTTCTAATAATTTATTATCATTATTGTGACTGCTTATGCCCATGTTAGCATAATATGGTTGTGTGGTTTTCATACGAGAAGGTGGTTGATAACTTTTGCTATAATCGTTGTATATTTCAGCAGTTTTATCATTTGCCTTATACTGAGTAGAATCACCATAAACTGATTTCATTGCATTTGATGCAGTTAAATATGAAGGTGGTGGTGGAACATATTCTCTGGAAGATGCTTGGTTCTCGTTATCCATTTTTACTTGTACAGATGGAGGAGACATAGGTGTGAATTGACCCATTTTATTTGATTCTAATGGTTCACTTGCAGTGCTCATTTTATTTAACAATTCATTTACCCTTTTATTTTTATTTTCATTCATATTTTGAACATTGTCTAAAGATGTTGGGTTATGTTCTTCATTTTCCTCATTTACATCATCATGGACTGGTGGTTTCTTATATGTACGTCGCATAGCCGATGGTTTACGCTTGTGTTGTTCATTCTTATCATTATTCCATGTACTTGCATATGATATTAAACTTGACATTTATAAAAATATCTCTATTACTTAAAAAATACATAGATTTTATTTCAAAGAAATCAACCCCAAATAAGAGATTGAAATCCCGAAAAACGATTAATAAAAATAACAAGTAAATATATATTATCATGAAAACTACTGTTGCTCAATTTATTCCAATCATCCTGATTATTACATTGTTGTCCTATTCAAAAGAATTTGTAAACATGAGTAATACCATTTTAGGGAAAATATTCGCAATCTGTATTGTGTTATTTTACACCAGTTTAGATAAATATATGGGTTTAGTATTGTGTTTATTAGTTATTGTTTACTATCAAAGTGATTTTGTTGAAAGTATGCTAAATACTGATGATGTGATGGATAAATTATTTGAAAATTTTGAAGCTTCCAAAAAAGAGGCATTATCTAACCCAACTCAGGGTGACAAACAAATTCAAGATGGTGATAAAAAGAAATCACAATTACAAGAAAACATGTCATCATTAAGTGATGTATATGCAGCAGATACAAAGAAAGAACAAGATGAAACAAATAATCAAGTGGAAGATGAGGAACAAGGCAAAGAAGGTATGACAAATCGTAAAGAAGGTATGACTACAGTTAGTGATTTTCGTAAAGAAAACTGTAAAGGTAAAAAATTATTAAGTAAAGGTAGTGAAGTCAAACCAGATATGGTGAAACATATTTTCCCAAACGTAGAATTTGCTGAGCATACATGTAATGTATGTGATGAGAGTTGTAATTTTTCAATAATTGAAAATCGGTTACAAACTGAGAAAGAATTATTTTCAAAATTTTCCAGAGACGAAGACAATGTCAAAGAATCAGCATGTTCGCAATGTAAGTAATATGAATAAATTAAATGTAATAATAATGTATAATGGTTGAAAAAAAAAATAGTATTACTAATTCTTCATATTTAAAATATATACATGAACATGTGCAAGCTTTAAATGGTAGTAAGATATTTGCAGGTGTTATGATTATTACATTAAACATTGTATCACGTTTTGTTAATATTAAATTAAGTAAAACAATGGAATCTTATTTGAAGTATACATTTAGCAAATATGTACTTGTTTTTACAATTGCATGGATGGGTACACGTGATATATACATCGCGTTATTTATAATGGGTTGTTTTATAATTGTAAGTGATTTTTTATTTGATGAAGAAAGTATGTTTTGTGTATTGCCAGAAGAATTCAAAGACCATCATTTAACTATATTAGAAGAAAATGAGAATATGGAAAATGTAACAGATGAAGAAATTACTAAGGCAAAAAAGGTACTTGAAAAAGCAAAACAACAGAATAAAGACAATGAACTTGAAAGTTTTAAGATTTAATTTGGAAGTTGAATAATCGTTATATTATATAGATTAAATTATGCATATAATATAATTAGAACAATACATGGAACAAGTTGAATTTGAAGTAGAAAAGTTAAAAGTAATGATTTATACTAATGTCACCAATAGTAAAGATGAAATGGTGGAGTTTAATCGTAGTATGTTACATATTCCAAAATCAGCTGATGATGAAACAACTACAAAAATGACCTTAGCAAATATTCCTTTTTTTACATCGGAGATTGAATATCCTATAGCCAGATTAAATTATATGAATTATCATGATAGAGTGAACTTCTTTTTTAATCAGAAATATTTTATTGATATATTAAGACCTTATTATAAACCCAAACAAGAGGTCCCTGAAGAAAAAGACCCCGATTTTGTACCACTTACCGAAGTTGAGGAAAATAAAAAAAAGGAAGTTGAAGATGAAGAAGATGAAGAAGATGAAGAAGATGAAGAAGATGAAGAAGATGAAGAAGATGAAGAAGATTATAATACTGAAGATGCAGAAAAAGATGATGATGATATGAGTATAGTTACAGATGGTAGTTCAATCAGTACATTGACCAGTAATACTGGAGGAAGAAAAAAGGGTGGAGGTGATGAACCAAGTACTAAAAGTGATGAATCAAGTAATAAAACTGATTACACTGAATGGGCTGCTATATTATCAGGTCCTGATCTGGATGAAGACACAAATACAAAATATTATGCCGACCCAAAATATGTGGAACGAGAACGTATTACACGTAAGAATATAAAAACAATGTTAGAAATATTATTTCCAACAAAATTCCCAGTGATTAATGATATACAAACTTCATATGAATATATACAGAATCAAAAATCCACGCGTCCATTTTGGTTTAATCCATTTCTAACACATTATTTTTCTTATTTAACCATCGGTGGAAAAATATATACTGTAAAAAAAACAGTATGGTTAAATGATATATTAAATCATCCAGTATACCAGAAAATTTTTATTGAATATCGTAAATTAAAAAAATGGGCAGATGACAAAGCATATAATATGAACGAACACGATGAATTCCATCCAAAAAAAATATTTACAAGTAATTTAGATAACGACAAATTATTTAAGGAACAGACACAACCAATACCATTTCGTAAATTTAAGACTACTATGCTTGGATTTGTTGAACCTTTACGTAATTCTTCAAATACATATTTACAAGAACAAATTAATGCAGTAACTAATAGAGGAGTATCAAGTCATAAAGGTAATCCTAAAGAGTTTTATGAATTATTAGATAATATATACGACACATATATTAATAGTAAAAAAGAAGAGGAAGCAGAAGAAGAGGAAGCAGAAGTAAAAAAAGAAGAAAAGGAAGAAGTAAAAAAAGAAGAAAAGGAAGAAGTAAAAAAAGAAGAAAAGGAAGAAGTAAAAAAACAGGGTGAGGAAGTAGAAATAGATAAATATTCTAAGATAAATGCGTTTATTAATACTGGTATTAGTTATATAAATATGGGTGAATCCAATAAACCAACAAGAGAAGTTTATTTTATGATAGATTTAATTGATGGTGAAATTAACGATGAGAATAAATACAGT
>Ga0228631_1001031_pt1 | contig 14366 bp, 10 predicted proteins | sample 39DmetaG_FD_183049 | JGI IMG/M metagenome (GOLD analysis project Ga0228631, IMG submission 183049) | Seawater microbial communities from Monterey Bay, California, United States - 39D | ecosystem: Environmental > Aquatic > Marine > Coastal | place: USA: California | collected 2016-09-28
GTATGGCTATAACTATACCTTTCTATAATGGAGAACCTATGGGTATGATCCCACCAGGTTATACAGAAGGTGAAGCACCTACTAGTGACGAAAAAGATGCAGAAGGATGGGATGACAATGATGAACGTTTATCTGCAGCAGAAGAAATGCAGAAAAGAAAAGATAGAATGTCTGGAGATGGCGGGTTTGATGTAGCTTCTATACCTACAGATAAACTAGCACAGACTGCTAAAGGTCTATCCACTATGAATAGTGTTGCTACAGGTCTTGCCTCTTTTGCAGGGCTACCCTTTTCTGCTCTTGTTAATACAGCAGGTGCAGCACAGTATAATGATGTTCTAGATCGTTTAGAGGCAGAAGACCCAGAAGCGTTTAAAGAATCTGGCTTAGAACGTAAAGGTAGCATCTTTGGTGGTGAGTCTGGTTTGTTTGAGGGATTAAAAGATAGATCAGATGAACAAGAAGGTAATAAACCTGGTCAGGATTTTGGTGATACATGGTTAGGTGACTTCTTAGGTTTTGACGGTGAAGCAGGAGTACAAGGACCAGGATTGAAAGCATCGTTTGGTGGTGCACGTAGAACTGAAAGGGATGACTCTAGTTCAGAAGAGCCAGCCGCTACAGCACCAACTGAACTTACTGATGCTGAAAGGTATGAAAGAGATGAAGCTAGGTTTAGTAGTGCTTCAGGTGATAGAGTAGATAGAGAAAGACAAGAGCAAAGAATACGTGACATAGTTTCAGGTGCAATACAACCTAAAGACGCAGATGAAGAACGAGAGTTTAATACTGTAATATCTGCAGCGGCTGGATAACTAAATAAATAACTATAAGGCTACCTGGCAGTAATGCTGGCCCCAACATAAGGAGTAAACAATGGCTGAAGTAGAACAAGTAGAGGTGCAATCAGCATCACATTTACGTAACATGGCACGAGTTAATCGTGATGAAGAAGAACTACGTGAGCTTATGAAACAAGCTGGCATGGTGCAAGAAGACAATGAAACGCAGGAAGAAACCACTGATAGTGAATCCGATAGCGAAAGCTCTGAGGACACCTCAGTTCAGGCAGAAAGTAATACTGAACAAAAAGAGGAAACACCAGCTAAAGCCAAAGCACAAAAAGAAGATAATACAAACTTAAGTGCTGAAGAGAAAACGTTTAAGCAACGCTATGGTGATCTTCGTCGGCACATGCAAGAGAAAGACAAGGAAGTAGCTACTAAGCTAGAAAAGCTAGAGAAGCAACTAGATGCAGCTACTAAGAATGAGCTTGTACTACCTAAGTCAAACGCAGAGATAGAAGCTTGGGCTAAGAAGTATCCAGACGTAGCAGGTATCGTAGAAGCTATTGCTACAAAGAAAGCTGATGAGAAGTCTGCATCACTAGATACTCGCTTGAAAGAGATTGAAGAGTTACGCATTACAGCTAAGCGTGAGAAAGCTGAAGCTGAACTAGCGGCTATACATCCTGACTTTAGTCAGATTCGCTCTGATGATATATTCCATGAATGGGCTAAGGATCAACCTAAGTGGGTACAAGATGCTCTGTATGAGAATATAGATGACGCTAAGTCTGTAGCTCGTGTGATTGACTTGTACAAAGTTGATAAAGGCATCACTGGTAAGAAGACATCTAGTAATGATAAAGAAGCTGCATCTTCTGTCCGTACAAAACGCAACACTACACCAGAGCATGATGAAGCATCTAAGTATATAAGAGAATCACAAGTAGACAAGATGTCTATGAAAGAATATGAAAAGCGCATGGATGAGATATTTGAAGCCCAGCGCCAAGGAAAGTTTATTTATGATATGTCAAAGAAATAGCTTGACAAACAGTGATTCATAAGTAAAACTATAGTATATACACAAAATATGTGTGTATGCTTTTATAAGCACTAACCACAATGAAGAACTACCTCAACGTATAGGCCCAGCGCATTACAGGACGGCCATCCTAATATGCAATGCTGACTACCCTAATATGAAGAGCCTCTTTCAGTGAATATGTAGTGTCTAAACTTCACGCCATATCTTTGAAAGGAATCAACAAATGGCTATTACATCCGCATCAGGTGGATTTGACGGGAACTTCTCCCCAATTATCTACTCCAAACAGGCACAGATTGCTTTACGCAAGACTGCCATTACTAACGCAATCACCAACAACTCATATTTCGGTGAGATTGCAAATCAAGGCGACACTGTTCGCATTCAAAAAGAGCCAGACGTAACAGTCAATGCTCTGCAGCGTCACACAGGTATCACTGTTGAGAAACTTGATGACTCTGACTTCTCGCTCACCATTGACAAAGCTAACTACTTTGCTTTCAAAATGGATGACATTGAAGAGCAGTTCTCAAATGTAGACTTCACATCTTTGGCTGCTGATCGTGCAGCATATAAGATGGCTGATGCAATGGACGCAGACGTATTGTCGTACCTCTCAGGTCACACTACTGCTGGTGCATTTATTGCTACATCTAGTGGCGATGCACAGCACGGCACAGCATTAAACGATGCTTCAGTAGAAGGTGAATATCTTGCAGCTAATCACTTGGACGCAACTGACTTCTCAAGCTTGACCATCTCAGGTTCTGCTACAGCAGGAGACTCAGTTCCATTAGCACCACGTTTACCAGGTGCAACTGCATTGTCAGCAACTACAGTATCTCCTTTAACAGTCATAGCTCGTATGGCTCGTAAGATGGATACAGCAAGTGTTGACTCACGTGGGCGTTGGATCTGTGTTGACCCAGTGTTTGTAGAGATGCTTAAAGACGAAGACAGTCGCGTATTAAATGCTGACTTCGGCGGTTCAGGTCTTATGAATGGCTTGGTTCTAAACAACTTGCACGGCTTCCGTGTTTATGTGTCTACGAACCTTCCAGCAAAAGGCACTGGCGCTGGTACTTCTGGTACAACTGCACAAGACGCTAACTATGGTGTTATTGTAGGTGGTCAGGACGATGCTGTTGCTTCTGCAGAGCAGATCAATAAAGTCGAGAACTATCGTGATCCCGACTCATTTGCAGACATCGTGCGTGGTATGCATCTGTACGGTAGGAAGATTCTCCGTCCAGAGGCATTGCTAACAGTACGTTACAACGCTGCTTAATACTACTTAGTCTGTTGGGCTGGTCTTGTCAAGAGGCTGGCCCTTCAGCACATTTAATTTCAGGATATCTCTATGGCTACTTATGTTAACCTAGTTAATCAAGCGTTACGCCGTGTCAATGAAGTTGAGCTTGACATTGGTGGTGAAGGCTTTAGTGATGCTCGTAACTTACAGGCTTTAGCTAAGGATGCTATCAACTCTTCTGTACGTGAGATATTACAACACGCACAAGAATGGCCTTTTACTCTTACAACATACGCGCAGCCTATGACTGTGGGTACAGGTGTGTACGACTTTGCATCTGATGCCTCTAAGGTTGACTGGGATACGTTTTATATTAAGCGCTTATCTTCTAAGAGTAACACACCTGAAAAACTACCTGTTATTACTTATGAGGACTACCTTCGTTATCATCGTACAGGTGAGGATGTAGGCGGTACTAATGCACACAGTATTCCTAGTACAATTTACCAGACAGAAGATATGAAGTTTGGTGTTACTCCTCTTCCAGATGATACATATGAGATTGAGTATCGCTACTGGTCTTACCCATCTGATATGACTATTTACAGTGACCCATGTATTGTACCTGATCGTTTTAACACTGTAGTAGTGGATGGTGCAGTTATGTACCTGATGCGCTTTCGTGCTAACGAACAGAGTGCGGCACTTCACCAGCAAAAGTTTGAACAGGGTATGGACAACATGCGCCGCTTACTTCTTGATTCACCTTTATATATTACATCTACTGTACTAGCTAATAAATATTTCAATAAACAGTCTGGCATAAAATAATGGCTGATAACCTACGTACCTTCGCTACACCTTGTATGGGTGGCTTGGTGGTTAACCAAGACCCTTTAACACAGGGTAGTCAGATGGCGGGTTCAGCACTGCGTCTTATTAATTATGAACCTGCCTTGAATGGTGGGTATAGACGTATATCAGGTTATAAAAACTCTTATGGTGAGCTTACAGGATTAGCTAATAGCCCTGTGTTAGGCGTACATGTATCTGCTAATATTAACCAAGGCATCTTTGGCTGTCGTAAGCCTACATCTGGTAATAACTACCTACACTGGTATAATCACTACTACGATGTTACATTAGCTTCAGGGCAGGGTTCTGGCTTTACAGTAGGCGAAACTGTAACAGGTGTAGTTAGCTCAAGTGATGACACAGGAGTAGCTGCTACAGGAACAGTTATCTCTAAAACTGCAAACGCTCTTGTAATTGACTTTGGTAAATTGCCTGATAATATATTCGCTACAGGTAATGTTATAACAGGTGGTACATCTACTGCTACAGGTACAGTACAGTCTACCCCTACAGTAAAAGGCTGGCAAGCTGTTACTAGCGTAGGTTCTCCCACTATGGTTGGTGTATCTAAGGTACGCTTTGAAAGTTTTAACTGGGGTGCATCTAAGTTTGCTATGGCTGATGGTGTTAATCCTGCCTCTACTTGGGATGGTACAACTTATGTACAGCTTAATGGTGGAGAAGCGCCCAGCGCACCTAGTTTAGTTGCAGCGTTTAACAACCACTTATTTCTAGCTGGTGATTCTTCTGAGCCTTACAACTTATACTTTAGTGCTCCTATAAATGAAACTGATTGGACACCTGCTTCTGGTGCTGGGGTTATCAATGTAGGCTTTGAGATTACCCAGCTTAAAACATTCCGTAATGAGATGTACATCTTTGGGCGTAATAACATTAAGCGCTTAGTTGGTAATAACATTGCTGACTTTGTATTACAAACAGTTACCTCTAACCTTGGCTGTGTTGCTCCTGACAGCGTAGCAGAGTTTAATGGTGACATACTTTTTCTAGCACCTGATGGTATTAGACCTGTTACTGGAACAGACCGTATTGGTGATATTGAATTAGCTACACTGTCTAAGCCTATTCAGTCTATCTTTGAAGATTATACAGCTAACGAAGACCTTGCTACAATGACTACTGTAGTATTAAAAAAGAAGTCGCAGTTTCGTTTATTCTTTACTGATCAAGATTCCCTTGGTATTATTGGAGCTATTCGGCGTAGCGGTCAGGGCGGTGCAGGGTTTGAATTTAGTCAGTTAGTAGGTGTATCAGTCAACTGTGCAGATAGTGGTTATATAGGTGAGGATGAGTTTGTTATACATGGAGATAGTGTTGGCTATGTCTTTCGCCAAGAGGTAGGAAATGACTTTGATGGTAGAGACATCTTTAGTTTATTCCAAACACCTTTTATTTATATGGATGACCCTGCTATACGTAAGTCTTTCTATGATGTAGATACTTACATGCGCTCTGAGGGAGAAGTCTCTGTAGTTATGGCTGTTGAGTATGACTACGGTGATCCTTCAGTAGAGTTAAGTACCGACTACTTTTTGTCTACTGCAGGTGCGGCAGCTTATTATGACAAGGCTACGTTTGACTCTACAGACATATACGATGGTAACCCTTCCCCTGTAGAGCGAACTACTATTGCTGGTTCGGGTAAGTCTGTTTCAATACGTTATGTTGCAAGCAATACAAAGCCCAGCCATACTATTCAAGCTATTACACTAACATACGGCCTTGGTGACAGGCGCTAAGAGAGGAATAAAACATGTCAGGCTATACACGCCAATCTGTTGCAGACATTGTACCTACAGCGGTAGTACGTGCTGCCCCTATTAATGCAGAGTACAACAAGCTACGTGATGCCTTTGCACAAAGTGATACAGGGACAACAGGACACAAACATGATGGTACATCAGATGAAGGCTCCTATGTACCTCTGATTGCTGATCTAGATGCTAAGAATAAGTTTATAGTAAGCCAAGCAGACAATCGCTTTGGTGTATTTGTGGAAGTATCTAACGCTTCTACTGAGCAGCTTCGCTTCCAGGATGGTCTTGTTGTACCAGTAGTAGATAACGATATTGACCTTGGTACATCCTTACTAGAATACAAAAACGCTCACTTTGATGGTACAGTATATGCTGATACACTAAGTGTCGGTGATAACGACTACACCACCATTACAGACAATACTTACACTGTATCTGCTGGTAACTTACTGTTTGACGTAGCTGGTAACATTAACTTAGATGCTGATGGCGGCGATGTAGCACTTAAAGATGCTGGCACTACTTACGCTACCTTGACAAGTAACTCAGGTAACCTTACACTTAAGAGTGGGACAACTACTGCTGTAACATTCACTGGTGCTAATGCTGACTTAGCTGGTACTCTTGATGTAACAGGTGCTGCTAAGTTTGACAATAACGCCACTATAGATGGCAACACTATCATTGGTGATGCTAACACTAAGACTGTAGCTATCAACGCTAAGATTAGTACAGCACTTATTCCTACAGCAGATAGTTCGTTTGACTTAGGCAGTTCATCAGCTTACTGGAAAGATAGCTACATAGATAGTGTCACTACTACAGGTAACGTTAGTATCGGTGGTAACATAACAGTTAATGGTACTGCAGACTTTACTAACACAACCCTTAATAACGTTACTGATCCTTCTAGTGCACAACAGGCTGCAACAAAGAATTATGTAGATACATCCATAGCTAACTTGATTGCGGGTGCTCCTGCTACACTAGATACGCTAGATGAGATTGCTGCAGCTATCAATGATGATAATAATGTCTACACTACTCTAACAAGCAGTATCGCAACTAAGTTACCTTTAGCTGGTGGAACCATGACTGGTGCTATTGCTATGGGTGGCAGCAAGATTACAGGTGCAGGTGCACCAACTACAGGTTCTGACCTCACTAATAAAACATATGTAGATGGCATTCTAGGTTCAGCAACCGCAGCAGCAGATAGTGCAGCAGATGCACAGAAGCTTGCTATTAACCCAGAAGACTCACAGTTCACACTTTCTGATAGTTCTACTACTGGCTTTTCTGCTTTGCATTACGCAGAGAAAGCAGAAGAGACTTATACTAATCTATTAGCTCTAGCTAGTGTAGTTAGTGCTACTGTAGCTGATTATGGGTTTATCAACACTTCACCAACTTCAACGTCAGACTACGGAGCATTATAAATGTCTACACAAATACAACGCCGTAGAGGCACAACATCAGATCATTCTACTTTTACAGGCGCTGGGGGTGAGATAACTGTTGATACAACAAAGAATACTATTGTTGTACATGATGGTTCTACACAAGGTGGGTTTCCTCTTGCTAAGGAATCAGCTTTAGCTTCCACAGTAGGTGCTTTAACAGATGTAACTATTACTTCTGTAGGTGCAGGAGAGGTACTTAAGTACAGTGGCTCTGAGTGGGTAAACAACACTCTAGTAGAAGCAGGTATACAAGCTTACGATGCTAACCTTACTAGCTTTGTTACAGCACTGACACTCCCTACAGCAGATGGTTCAGCAGGACAGTTTCTGAAGACAAATGGTTCAGGTACAGTAAGCTTTGCATCTATTCCTACTATCAACACACTGAATGACATTGGTAACGTAACTATTTCGTCTGCTGCTGCTGGTCAGTTTTTAAAGTGGAGTGGTTCAGCTTGGGTAAATGCTACAGTAGAAGCGTTTGATACACAGACACACACAACTACTGCAACTTCTCAAGTGTCTATTGCAGAATATGCTCACGCAACGTATGATGGTGTTAAAGCTGTCATCACTGCAGATAATGGAACTAACCGTAGTATTGCTGAGATATTGATTACACATAATGGTACAACTGCTATTGCTACAGAGTATGCACAGCTAAATACTTCAACAGCATTAGCTACCTTTGATGTAGACATCTCAGGTACAGACATCCGTATCCTAGCTACTCCAGCAGCAGCAACAAGCACAGCGTTTACAGTTAAAGCTATTACTCTGTAAAACATTTAGCCAAGTGGAAGGTGAAGCATGGCAAACGATAAAGACTTTAAAGTAAAGAACGGTATTCAACCCACGGTATACCATGAGGGCGTGGGTACTGTTGTGTCTGGTAGTGTGGGTTATAGCATAGCTAGTGCTAGTTACGACAATAAGAGTTTTAGTATTGGTTCAGAAGAAACGGTTCCTTATAAAATAAGGTTTAACAACGATGGTACTAAGCTGTTTATGCTAGGTGTTGTTAGCGATAAAGTGCATCAGTACACTCTATCTACTGCTTTTGACATTTCTACAGCATCTTATGACAGCGTTAACTTTAGTGTTGCCTCACAGGAAACTGACCCTTATGGATTAGCTTTCAATAATGATGGCACAAAGATGTATATTACAGGAAATACTAGTGACAGTATATTTCAATATTCATTGTCTACAGGTTTTGATCTTAGTACTGCATCTTACGATAGTGTTAGCCTTAGTGTAACTTCCCAAGACACTATCCCCACTGGAATAACCTTTAATAGTACAGGTAGTAAACTGTATATGCTTGGACAAACTAGTGATGAGGTACACCAGTACAGCCTATCTACTGTTTTTGATTTAAGTACAGCTTCTTACGATAGTGTTAGCTTTAGTATTGCTTCGCAAGAGACATCACCTATGGATATGTCTTTTAATAGTGACGGTACTAAGATGTACATAATAGGGTCAAGTTCTGATGCAGTATTTCAATACTCTCTGTCTACAGGCTTTGATATTAGCACCGCCTCTTATGATAGTATTAGTTTTAATGTAAACGCCCAAGACAGCGGCCCTCGTGCCGTAGTATTCAACAATGATGGTACTAAGATGTACATAGTTGGAACTAGTCAGGATACAGTGTTTCAATACTCCACAGTCCTAACCACCAACACCCTAGACCTATCCACAGGTTCAGTCTTTGAGATCACCCCAACGTCTGACATCCAAGTTGGCCTAAGCAACCCTGCTGCTAGTGGGACTGTTAGTCAGGCTACGTTGTTGTTGGATCAGGCTGGCTATGGTGGGTATGACTTAAGTAATGCAAGTTATGACAGTGTTAGCTTTAGTGTAACTATTCAAGATGTCGCACCAAGAGGGTTGTTTTTTAAATCAGATGGTTTAACCTTTTTTATGGTTGGCAACGGTACTGATAGAGTGAATGAATACACTCTGACGAAAGCTTGGGATATTACAACTGCTTCTTTCACAGCAAACATTTTTAGTGTTGCTAATCAGGAGTCTTTTCCAAGAGGGTTGTTTTTTAAGACTGATGGTACGAAGATGTATATAGTAGGCGGGGGCAGCGGAGATGCGATTTACCAGTACACTTTATCTACAGCATGGGATATTACAACTGCTAGTTATGACAGTATAAACCTAAGTGTAGCTAGTCAGGACACGGTTGCTACTGATATTAGGTTTAAGCCTGATGGTACAGTTATGTATATCTCTGGGACATCTAGTGATTCAATACACCAATACACTTTATCAACCGCTTGGGATTTATCTACAGCAAGTTATGCTTCAAAAGCATTAAGCATTGCTTCTCAGGACACTCAACCTGAGAGTTTTTATTTTAATGAGAGTGGTAGTAAAGTGTTTGTGCTGGGAATTATAAATGACAACGTATACCAGTACGCTTTGAGTACAGCATGGGATGTGTCCACTGGCTCCTATGATAGTGTAAGTTTTGGTGTTTCATCTCAAGAAGGGGCAGGAGACTCACTTTGGTTTGGCAACAACGGTTCAAAGATGTTTGTATTGGGAAGTGGAACGGATACCGTCTATCAATACTCCACAGCTACACCAGCCACCATCACCTACCCCAGCACCCTAGAGTTCTCTGGTGGCACAGCACCTACGTCACCCGCTGTAGGTGAAACAGATGTAATAACATTCAGCACGACAGACGGTGGTACATCCTACCAAGCTGTACAAGCAATAGATGGAGCTAAGTAATGGCTAACGATAAAGACTTCATCCTAAAGAATCCTGTAGAAGTAGGTGGCCCTACTAATGTAACACTAGGTACTATCACAGGGAGTGCTATTAATCTTAGCACAGGCAACTACTTCAAAGATACACTAGCAGCTAACACAACGTACACCATCAGCAATGCAGGGGATGTGCAGTCGTTTCAGCTAGAGGTTACTGGTAATATCGGAATCGGTTACAGCTTAAGTACAGCAAGCTATACAAGTAAAAGCTACAACCCAACAGGGGATTACTTTGGGGTTAGACTTAACAACGATGGAACTAGGCTTTATCAACTTCGTAACAGCAACGACACAATATACCAGTATGATCTAAGTACAGCCTTTGATGTAAGTACCGCTTCAGCGGCTGGCAGTATACTCATGGGTACACCAGATACTGAACCCTCTGGCTTTACTTTTAACAACGATGGCTCCAAGTTGTACACGACAGGCTTAATAAATGATAGTGTTTTTCAGTGGTCGCTGTCTACAGCTTTTGATATTACTACCGCATCATACGACAGTGTGAGTTTTAGTGTGGCTTCTCAAGAAACAAGCCCGTATGGAGTTTCTTTTAATCCTAGTGGAACCAGTATGTACGTAATAGGTGTTGGTACAGACTCTGTTTATCAGTATACTCTTAGTACTGCTTTTGACCTAAGCACTGCATCCTACGCTAGTAAGACTTTTAGTTTTTCTTCTCAAGACTCCATAACAACAGGTTTTGCTTTTAATGGAGATGGTACAAAAGCATTTATGGTAGGTGACACAAATAATACTGTGTTTCAGTATTCATTATCTACAGCATATGATGTTAGTACCTTGTCTTACGATTCCGTTAGTTTTGATGCCTCATCTCAACTTGCTAACCCGTATAGCATAACCTTTAGTTCAAATGGTTCTGTTATGTATGTCTCAGGAAGTACCCCTGATGGCGTATATCAGTATAACACAGGAGTAGACGCAACAATCACATGGCCTAGCTCAATAGAGTTTGCTGGTGGTGTAGCTCCTTCTGCTCCTGCTAATGGTGAGACAGACATATTTACATTCAGTACTGACGATGGTGGTACTTCTTATATCGGCACTAAGACAGCCGACAATTTAAGCTAATCTGGAAGGTGAAGGAATGGCTAACGATAAAAGTTTTAAAATAAAGAATGGATTACTCGCAGGTAGGTACTTGGGCAGTAATGGTACTGAGACTGCTGGGACAGTAGGGTATGACCTTGCTGGTGCTAGTTATGATAGTGTTAGTTTTAGTGTGGCTAGTCAAGAAAGCAACTTTTTAGCTTTTTATATAAGTAACGCAGGAACTAAACTTTTTGTAGTGGGGTATGCAAACGACACGGTGTATCAATATACATTATCAACGGCATGGGACATATCAACTGCGTCTTATGATAGCAAATCGTTTAGTGTTGCTTCACAAATGGCCATTCCCCGATCTTTAGAGTTTAAGCCAGACGGTACAAAAATGTATGTGGGCGAGTACCCTACTATATACCAATACAGTCTTTCTACTGCTTTTGATGTTTCCACAGCCTCTTATGACAGTGTTTCGTTTTCTCCATCCAGTCAGACCTCAACTTTGCATGAAGTTGTATTATCTCCTGACGGAACTAAAATGTATATTACTGCACTAAATGAAAATTCTCTCTTTCAATACACTCTTTCAACAGCTTATGACTTATCTACTGCTTCTTATGCAAGTAAGAGTTTAGATGTATCATCACAAGATGGTACGCCTTATGGTATTGCTTTCAATTCAGACGGTACAAAGGCTTACGTTTTAGGTGGAAACACTTATTCTGTTTATGAATATAACTTAACCACGGCTTACGATATATCTACTGGGTCATACTCTGGTAACAGTTTTGATGCTTCTGCTCAGGGAGCGAACAATCAATTTGATATTGTTTTTAAATATGACGGAACTAAAATGTACTTAGGTGGATTAGGTACAGACACCCTTTACCAATACTCCACTGTAGGTTACACACAAACCCTAGACCTAGCCACAGGTGGCACATTCAGCTTTACCCCTAGTGGTGCAACTACTGTGTCATTCTCTAATCCACCAGCTTCAGGTACAGCTACAGGTTTTGCACTAGAGGTAGTCAACACAGGTGGCTACACTATCACATGGCCTAGCAGTATCAAGTGGCACTTAGGTGCAGCACCAACAGCAACAGCAACAAAAGAGTTATACACGTTTGTCACTACAGATGGCGGTACTACGTATTACGGTAAACTAGCAGGGAGTGATATAGCATGAGTATGATTAATACAACAGGAGCTTGCGACTAATGAGTAATGTAGCACGAGTAGCAGGACAAGCAGCTAACACTTTAGTTAAGCCATTAGATGTGGATGAGTTGTTCTCAACGTATCTCTATACGGGGAATGGCTCTACACAAACGATAACCAACGGCATTGACCTTGCTGGTGAAGGTGGGCTTGTGGCTATTAAAAGGCGTGATGCAGATGGTAACTGGGGGTGGTATGACACAGAAAGAGGCCCAGATAGTCATATAAAAAGTAATGGAAACAATGCAGAACAGACTACGCCTGATGTTGAGGTAAAAGACTTTAACTCTAATGGCTTTGACTTAGGAACAAACTGGAATGCCCCAGTCAACACTAACAATGCTAAAACATGTTCTTGGACATTCCGCAAAGCCCCTAAGTTCTTTGATGTGGTGACATATACTGGAGAAAGTGATCACTCTGGAGCGTATCAAGATGTACCACATAATCTAGGTGCGATACCTGGTATGGTCATCGTAAAAAGACTTGATTCTGTACAGAATTGGATAGTATGGCATAGGAGTATAGATAGCAGTGGAGATATGCTGCGACTTAATCTTACGGATGCCAAAACTAACTCTGGCGGTAGGTTTAGCTCAAACTCTGTATCCCATATGACTGATACAACATTTCGTGTTTATGGAGAACTCGAATCAGCTCGAACTGGCAATACATACGTTGCCTACATCTTCGCCCACAACGATGGTGACGGTGACTTCGGCCCTGATGGTAATGCTGATATTGTCAAATGTGGGAGTTACACTGGGAATGGCGCATTTGCTGGCCCAGTGATTGACCTAGAATTTGAACCTCAGTGGTTATTGATTAAAAATACATCTGCCGCCACTAGAGCAGGGCAAGACTCTAACTGGTATATCTTTGACACTATGAGAGGTTTGATCTCTAACTCTAGCAGCACCAATATCGCACAACCTACCCTATTCGCTAATAAGTCTAGTGCCGAAAGTACAAACATGGATGCTAATCCTGCGGCATATGCCCTAGGGGTTAGCTCTACAGGATTTCAGATTACACATGACTATGAAGGTATAAACTACAACGGCGATACCTACATCTACATCGCCATACGCCGCCCAACGGCTGTGCCTGAGAGTGCGACTGAGGTGTTTGATGTTGCACCTAGAACAGCGAATGCGCCCGGTCATAAGTCTGGGTTTGTTACCGATATGTTTTTTCGTAAAAACTCTACGAATGCATCTAGTGATTGGTTTATAAGTGATCGGCTGCGTCAGGGTAAGTATAGCTCACCTAACCTTACAGCTGCGGAGTTGAGTGCATCAAATTTCCAGTTTGATTACATGAACGGTGTTACGACAGACACTACTGCCACATCAACTTTATATGCTTGGATGTGGAAACGTGCGCCTAACTACTTTGACGTAGTGGCATACACGGGGAACGGAACAGCAGGGCGTACTGTAAGTCATAACCTTGGTGTTGCACCTGAGATGATTTGGTATAAAAATAGAAGTGATACAAGTAATTGGATTGTTTATCATAAAGATATAGGTACAGATCCAACGACAGAGGTTCTAGAGTTAGACACCTCTGATGCTAAAAGAACAAGCACAGCTTTTTTTAATTCAACAGCCCCTTCAGCTTCCGTTCTTACATTAGGCACGGCAAGTCATACAAACTACAACAATAATAATTACATAGCCTACCTATTCGCCTCACTAGATGGCATATCCAAGGTCGGTTCAGTAACTCATTCTGGAACAACAAACGTGGACTGTGGCTTTAGCTCAGGCGCTAGGTTTGTGCTTCTGAAGCGCACTGATGCAACGGGCGATTGGTATATCTGGGATAGCACTAGAGGCATTGTATCAGGCAATGATCCTTACCTACTGCTGAACACGGGAGCGGCAGAAGTTACGAACACGGACTACATTGACCCACTATCGTCAGGCTTCACGATCACTAGCAGCTTAACGGCGGGTGACTACATCTTCTACGCAATAGCGTAACACAAAGCATAACAAGGAGAACACAACATGTATGCTAAAATTAACGGTGGAACAGTAGTAAAGTTCCCATACAAATTCGGAGACTTACGTAAGGATAACCCTAACGTGTCCTT
>Ga0228631_1001039_pt1 | contig 14317 bp, 3 predicted proteins | sample 39DmetaG_FD_183049 | JGI IMG/M metagenome (GOLD analysis project Ga0228631, IMG submission 183049) | Seawater microbial communities from Monterey Bay, California, United States - 39D | ecosystem: Environmental > Aquatic > Marine > Coastal | place: USA: California | collected 2016-09-28
CGAATTTAAAAAAAGTAATAGGTATAGATACATTATTTACACGTGAATTAATAGTAAATGATACTATTAGAATAAATAATATAAGTAGAAGAGTAATAAAAATTATTAGTAATACAGAATTAGAAACAGCATTATGGGATCGTGAATATATTAATGTTAAAATAACAAAAAATTCACGTAAATATCCAAGAAGATGGTGGATAGAAGGTTCAACTGATAATATTATAAATGAGGATGATGGTAATAAAATAAATTTTAATGTCGAAAATGATGATATACTTTGGGAAGTAATAAGTCATGAAGTAGATGAAAGTAATTTACAAAAAAAATACTATGATATAGAATTAGATAGTAGTGTAATAAAAAATGGAATTATTGAATTAAAGTATAATTGGGACCCATATAATAATGAAGTATTTAATTTAAAAACAACTAGAAAATATAAAAATTTTAGAATGGTTATAGTAAGTAATTTTGATGGTGATTTAAATGGAAATATAAATAAAACTATATATTTATCTGAATTAAGAATGTATTCATATATCAAAGATATTGATATATTTTATACAGAATTATTATATAATAAAAATGAATTATGTAATTTTATAGATTACTGTAGTAGATTTTTAAAGGAAAATATAACTTTAACATTTAGTGAAATAATATATAATACAGATATAAATTTAATATTAAGTAAATTAAATAATAATTTAAAAATTATTGAATTAAATATTATAAATAATTTATCAGATGAAATTTATATATCAAAAATGAAAGAGTTAATAGATAATAATTATTTAAATGTAATATCTACAAGATTATCAAAATTAGAAGAAGATTTATTAACTACAAATAAAATAACTGATGATGTATATTATAATGAAATTAAAATAAATTATAAATATATTAATAATTTAATATCTAAACATATAAAAGATTTACTAAAAATTTATAATAATTATAGTTTTAATGGAAATACAAAAGAAATATTTAATAAAGTATCAAATATAAATGATGAATATTATTGGATTTTAAAAAATAATATCATATATGAAAATGAAACAAAAATATATACAGATTACTTTAAAAAAGAAAGTTGCGATACATTAGTAAAAGGATTAAATAATGAATATATAAAATATATAACTGATGAAAATATTAGTATACACAATATTTATCCAATTCATCATATAGTTATAAATCAAGGAAATTATAGTTCAAGTAAATTTATTAAGGAAGTTGAGACAAAAATGAATAGTATAGAAAAATTAAGATATAATTTTGAGAGACATAATTATGAGGAATTAATAGATTATAATAATAAATTAAGTAGTGAAGTAACATCTGTGTACCATAATTTTGAAATAAAATTAAATAATATTAATCAAATAATTAAAATTAGACAAAACAAAAAAATATTTCAATATTCAAATATTAATAAAGATATATCAAGTGAAGGAGGACCAATGTATTGTAATGAAAATTATCCATATTTATATATTAAGCATAGAAATCATAATTTAAAAACTGGAGATATTATAGATATTAATGGTTCTTCATCGGTATTTAATATAAATGCTAGAGAAATAAATTTAACTCATTCAATCTATGTGCATGATACATATAGATGTTACTTTAGATTAATGTATCCAATTAAAAAATCATTATTGGAACAATTATATAATATGGAATATAATGTTAATACTTTTAAAGAAATATATGAAGATTATATTAGATATAATAATAGTGAAAAAGATTTAATTGAATATACACATTATAAATCATCAAATTCTGTTGTTGAATATGGAATTTTTAAAACATTAGAAGGAATTAGTGATATAGAAGATATACCAATTTTGTTAAATAATGAATTAATAATTAAAGTAAATAATACAAATTTATCTAAAAAATATAATAAAACAATTGGTAGAATATCATATGTAAATAAAAGAAACACATTAACAGGTAATTACTTAGTTGATTATATGCTGTTATCAGATACAAATTTTAAAATAGGTGATATTATAAAAACATCAGTATCAAATTGTTTTGGTATTATAGTTTCTGAAGAATGGAGTGAAAATAAACTACCAAATTTATCAGAAATAGGAACAAATTTAGAACTAAATAAAATTATTAATGGATACGATGGTTATTCAATAAAACTATTAACTTCACCAAATAGAACTACATTAACAGGATTAGGTGGTATTAATACGTCTATAAGTGTACCTGTAAAAATATCATTATTATTTAATTTAAAAAGTACACCTTATAAAGAACTTGGGTTTGAAAATAAACAACTTGATTTTGAAGTTGAACATTCTAATACATATATATCATCAATATCTAATATAGATTATGTATATGTTGAAAATGATTTTTCTAAAGATAAATTTGGTGATAAACATATAATAATTAAAACACAAAATGAAAATAAATTTAATATTGGAGATAAAATATATATTAAAGATTTTCAATTATATACGGAATTATTTAAAACTACACCTAGTACATTATTAGAAATTGATACTTATGAACCATTTATAAATTGGTTTGATAATCAGAATATAGTTTATCAAAAAATTTTAAAAAAAAATATAGATTTTAATGAATTACAAAATTTGTTAAAACATTGTGTAATAGTATACTACCATACTCCATATACAAAAATACAAAATGAATATTTAGGAAATATAGGAATGAATATTGAATCATATAAAAATATAAATCATTTAGATTACAAAAAAAATCCTTTAATTAATATATTTTCTATAAAAAAATATTCATATGTTTATATTTATTATAATAAAAAAAAAACTAATGTTGTAACAAGTGATGGAGATAATATAATAACAGGACTAAGTGATGGTTATTATAAAGTTATAGGTAATATAAGTAGAAAATATAATGGTTATTTAAATAATTATGATAATATAAATTCTGTTATTATAGATATTAGTAGCAGTGAAAATTATCCCGATAATTATACTATTTCAAATTTTATAAAACATAAATATGATATTAATGAAACAAAAAATATTATGGAATCCTATATTAATTTTAATGATGAAACAGATGATAAATTACATATAAATGAATATTATTTAAATAATTCTAATTTTGTAAAAGATAAAACACGTTATAATATTCTTGATTCTCAATTAAATAGAGGTATTATAAGAAGTTCAATAAATAATATTAATATATGTGGAAATAATAAAGATTTTAATTTATCAAATTATATACTTCAATTTAAAGATATTATATTAAATAATGTAATACAAATAAAACATAAAACATTAACTAATATTCCAATTATATATAAAAATCATTATAAAATTAATAAATTAATTTTAATTGGTGGAAAATATTTAAATAATAAAGATTATAAAAAATATAATAACTACTCTGATTATATTAATGAGAAAAATATTGAACTAAATATTATAAAAAATATTACTTACTTTGATAACTATTATGAAATTACTCTAGAATTTGATTTAGAAAATTATAATTCTGATACTAATAAAATAGATTTTATGAATAATATTGATAATATAATACCATTTTACCATATTAATTTTCTTTATACAGATGTTATTAAAAATAATAATATGATAAGTGTTTATAAAACATATAATAATTATTCTTTTAATATTGATGATTTTTTAAATAAATCAATAATAATAAATGATTTTAATGATATTAATAATGTAACTAATCAAGATTACATAAGTAAAATAAGTCATATAAATCAAGATAATATAGATTATTATGATTTATTGAATGTTAAAAGTAATTCAAATAATGACTACAATATTACTATTGATTTAGAATCTTATTTAATTAATAATTTTTCACAAGTGTATAAAATTGGTAATTTTTATATTACTGAATTAAATCGTAACAGTAAAACTGATAATAGTATAATTAATAACACTATTAAATATATATCAAATTTTCTAGATATATATCAAAATGGTTTTATTACAAATAATCATTTACTAAATAATCTTGAAAAATATGTTATAATAATTTCTAATGTAATAGAAACTAATTTAATAAATATAGAAAATACTATAATAAATACTTATGATAAAATACCTTATAAAATTTTCACCGATGATATAAGTAAATTTAATAAAAATATTACTAATAATGATTTACTTAATTATAATATTTCAAATATTATATTATATTGTTCTGTTAGACAAAGTACAAATGAATTTATTATTAATAAATCATATCCTATAAATAATAATGATGTTGTTGTATTTAAAAATTATACACATATTGGAGATACTTCGGTTGTCAATAAAAAATTTATTATAAAACATTTAGTAAAAAGTAGATTAGGAACTTCTTTTAAATTATATTATAATGATAATCAAAATATAATTTTAGATATTTCAAGTATAAATTCGAATGAAGATTATAATATACAACTTACAACTAATATATATAAGTATGTTAAATCTTCATGGAGACCATTAAATTTTGATTATTTAATTGAATGTATTTTTGATTTAGTAATTAAATCATTATCTTTAAATAATACAACATTATGGAATTTAAATAAAAATTCAATTATAGGTCATTACTTAACAGATGATATCGAAAATAATAAATTTAATATTTCAATACAACAAGAGAATGAAACATATTTATGGGATACATATATATTAGATTATCTTTTACATATATGGTTACTTACTTTATCATCTAAAGAATTAACTGAAAATCAAAAACAAATAAAAACTATTATGAATAACAGTTTAATACAATTTGATTTTAATGTTAATTATTCAAATATATTATATTCTAATATAACAAAAAATAATATTTATTCACAAATTAAATTATCTAGTAATATTATTACTTATAATACAGGTTCTACTACTATAATATATGATTTATATGATAATTTATTAGTTAATAATATTATTTTTACTCAAATAATTGATAAAAATTATTATAATAATAATATTGGAAGTTTTATACTTTTTGGTAAAAAAACAGAATATGATTATAATGATAAATATAATTGGGAATTAATACAAGATTATGATAATTTATTATCTTCAAGTTCTAATATTTTATTAATTAATTATATTAATGGACAAGCAGTATTTAATTTTAAAAATAATACAACTTATAGATATTATAAATTTATTTTAAAATCAATAGGATTAATACAATATAATTTTACTGAATTATTCATTAAACATATACAACTTAATTATTTAAATTTTAATAAGGAAACTACTTATTTAATAAAAAATATTTATACTAACTTTAATTCAATATTTAAATATGTTCCATTTAATATTTTAGATAATATAATTCATAATGAAAGCACTTCGTTAGTTTTTAATTCCGAATCTGGAATTATTACGTTTGAATTACAAAATGAAGATATTATTACAACTTATAAATTTATTATATTTAATAATGATATTAATATTAATAACTTATATTATATAAAACAAATTATTTTATACGGTACAAATAATTCAAATCATAGTGATTTAAATCTTATTAATAATAAACATTTTAATAATTTTGAGAATGAAATTTCAAATACATTTATAAATACAAAAAAATATAAATATTATAAAATTAAAATAGTATCACAGTTTTTAAATGATAATAATGATTATAAAAATACATCATTAATTAATGATATTGATAAAATTTATATATCCTCAATACTAATTGGAAATATTAAAAATTATGATTATAATAAATTATATATTCAGGATAATAACTATATTGTAAATGTAATTGATAAAGATTTATATTACAATTTAGAATTAAAATATAATTTAATTAATACTCATTTAAAGGGTGAAAATATTATTATTATGGATAATACAATAGAAAATAATATGTTTAATACTCAAAATCTTATTATGAACGGAAAATGGTATACAAGAATTTTTTACCAAGGTAATGATTCTATTTATAACTTTTCTAATAGTAAAAACACTATTTATGAAAATAAATATAAAATTTTATCAACTAATATAACTAGTAATAATAAAATTATATATAATTTAACTGTTAATGATAATAAATATTTTTTAAATGGATATAAACAAAATAATATTTATTTTAATATTGGGGATACTATTGAAATTAATACTACTGATATTGATATTATTAATGATTTTAAATTTTCATTAACTAAAGATGGAAGACATAATGGAATTAATACTATAACATACCAAACTAATATAAATATTTTATCTAATAACAATGGTATTAAATATACTTTTAATAATTATACAGAATATTTTGAAAAGTATAATATATCAATTGGAACTTATACATTTATAGGTATTCCAGAAAAATACCCTCTTGCTATTTTATTAAATCAATACCACATTGATAATGAAATTTTAATATACAGTGGTGATAGTGATAAAAAAACTTCAAAAACAATTAATAATATTATGTATGATTTTTATTATGGTGATATTAGTGTTACTATTAGAAAACAATTTACAGAAATTTCTATTTATTCACTTAATAATGGTTATATGGGTGGAGAAAATATATTACAATATAGTGAATATAATACAGATATTAATATTATTAATGAATATGAATATGTAACTAGTATAACCAAAACTCAAAATAGTATAATTTTATCAACTAATAATAATATACCATCTAAATTATATTATTATTCTAATACTTATTCTAATATGGGTGGTGAAATTATAAATTTAAACAATATTAATATGTCTCAAATATATTATGAAAATGGATTAATATATCAAACTTATAATATTTATATTAATGAACATAATAATATATTATATATTGGTTATACTTATAATTATGAAATTATTTATAAAGAAATTAAAATACCATCTAAGTTAAATAAAGATAAAAATGGTATAACATTTTATACTCCTACAGATTTTAGTATTATTTTACAACAATGTATTTACCAAACGTATCAAAACCATGAATTCATTATAGATTGTGATATTGAAATTATATTTAATAAAAAAAATCAACTTTTTCAATTTTATTCCCCATCACATACAATTTTTAATTTATATTTTAGTGATAATAATAATTATATTAATAATAATATTTTAAGAACTATTGGTTTTAATAATTCACAACTAAATCATTATTTATACTATACTAATACTAATTTTATTATATATCGAAATTCAAAAATTACTTTTGATGTTTCCAGTAATCAATTAATAAGTAATAATATTAATATTTATCAATATACTAATAATTCATATACTAATTGTTCTGATAGTACTTTATTTTATAAGTATGGTATTAAAAAAAAAATTTATGATAAAATTGTTACTTTTTATTTTAATAATAATGGTTTAATTAATTATGAAAATGATTATGATTATAATCTTATATGGTGTTTAGGTCAAATTGATAAAAATAACATTAATAACAATCATACAGGTAATATTATTATTAAACAATCATATAAAAAAGAAGGATATCCATATTTTCAAGAATATTTACCTAATGAAATTTACATTAGTAATATGAAGGGTCTATATATACCAAATACTAATATTTATATTAATCAAGATAATGAGGATAATGCAAATACTGCAATTAAAACTAATAATACTAAAAAAACTTACATTTATCCTTTACAAGATAAACACTATACTACTGCGGAATTTACTAATCTTAATTATGTTTTTAATCATGAAAAACATATTTTTAATATTGATGACACTTTTAATAAAAATTTTAATAAAGATAATTATGAAGATGATGTATATATTAATAATGGAACTCCTATTTTAGGTTATTTTAAAAATAACTATTATTTACAATATAATAATAGTAAATGGTGTATATATTACTTAGGAGATGATAAAATTATTAAAGAATTTAATTTAAAAAAAGATGCTTTTAATTATCTAGAAACATTACAACAGGATTGGATAAATTATAATTATGAAGAAAAAATTTATATTAATTACTATTCAATTCTAATTGAAGGTAAATTTAGAGGAATTGGAGGATCTATATCTAATAGATGGAAATCTGATTCAAATATCTTAAATGATTCTTATTATGGTTTTACTATTAAAGATAAAATTCTTGATATTAATAATCAATATACTAAGCTTAAAACTACTATTAGACTCAGAGATCTTGGTATTAATTCACCAAAACAAATTATCGGTGATATTGATTATTTAAATAATATTAAGGATTATATAATAGGTTACGATGGTTTAATTTATGAAAAAACGTTAAATAATCCTCTTAATATATCCGGTAATAAATATATATATTTTTCTATAAAAAATTTTAACAAAATTCTCGATATTAATAAAAATATTTCCGCTTTTGCTAAAATTATTTTACCATCAGCACCTGGAAAAGATTTATATAATAATTTTATTTCAACAGAAACTAATTTTGATGATAAACCTTTAGATGAATTAACACAATTAGAAATTAATTTTTTTGATGAAGATGGATTTTTATTTGATTTTAATTCACTTAATCATTCATTTACTCTTGAAATTACAGAGGAAATTGATTATATCGAAAATACTAATATTTTATCTAAAACAATATTTCAATCATAAATAATATATAAAATCATCGTTTTAATTTTTTTTTAAATAAAATTTATATATTATAATGTTTGTTTATATTGCATCAGACCATAGTGGTTTTAAATTAAAAAATTTATTACTACAAAAATATAATTATTATAATAAATCTGATTTTTTTATAGATTATGGTTGTTATAATACTGAAAGTGTAGATTATCCAGATTTTTCCACTATTGTTTCAAAAAAAATAATTAAAGATATTGAACAAGGTATTAATTCTTTTGGAATACTTATATGTGGAACTGGAATTGGAATGTCAATAGCTGCTAATAAATTTCATAAAATAAGAGCTGCATTAATTAATTCTACTTTTACTGCTGAAATGGCAAAAAAACATAATAATGCTAATATTATATGTTTAGGGGCAAAAATTATAGATTTTGATAGTGCTGTAGGATTTATAAATAAATTTATTGATACTAAATTTGAAGGAGAAAGACATGAAAGAAGAATTAATAAAATTTTAATACAACACACAAATTGAAAAAGAACTTTAATCTCTTATTTATTTAATATTTATAAAGTATTCAATTATTATAAACCATTCATGTAACTTTTATTTTTTTTCATACAATCAACTAATCGGCAATCTATTTTTTCTTGTTGAGTTTTGTAAAAATATTTATCGTCATTTTCAAATTGAAACCTAAATTTTTCAATCCAAGACAATCTTTCTATTTTACCTTCTTCTAAATAAGCCTCATATGTATAAATTAGTCTTTCTGCATTTATTTTAAATAAGTCAAATATTAAATCATGTTTCATAATGGTTACCCATTTATATTTGTATATTTGTGATTTACCATTACTAATATTATTTATTCTTATATTTGTATTTTCTGGTCTTTTACTTTGAGTAAAATGTAGTTTTTCTATCATATTTGGTAAAGCATTAAATGGTTTTCTAATATAACTAATCATTCTTTCTTCCTCATCAAATATATCTGTATTTTCATATCCAAAATTATTTATTATAAAATTATTCTCTACTTTTTCTATATTCTCTATATTATTTTCTATATTAGTTTCTATATTAGTTTCTATATTAGTTTCTATATTAGTTTCTATATTTTCCTGTGATTCTATATTATTAGTTGTATTATTATTTGTAGTTATTTGACTATTATTTTTTAATTCTTGTATTTCTTTTTTAAATTCCTTTTTTTGTTCCTCCATTATTTTTTTCAGTAACATAACTTGTTCTTCTAATTTTGTATTTTCTACTGATTTTAAAGTTTCTTGATATTGTGATTCTTCTTCTTTTTCTATTCTTTTTAATACTTTACATCTACCATTTAAATGTCTTTTTAAATTAAATTTTTTATTAAAATCTTTAAAACAGTAATTACATTGATGTGTATTTATTTTATTTAAATTTTTTTGTATTATATCTTCTACATACTGTTCATTTTTTTCTAATGTTTCTTTCTTTTGATAATCTAAATTTTCATTTTCATCCGATTCATAAAATTTTGGAGCAGTTTCATCCGGATTTACACCAAAAATTACATTATCCGGAGCATTTTTATGTAATTCTACTAAATTATAATAGTCTTCTATACTATTTATAGTAGCAGAAGAAATTAAATAATTACACTTATTTTTTTTGGTTACATGACTTATTAAGTTTCCTCTTTTTTGAGTTTGATAATTACAAAAATAACATTTATGTATCTTCATAATAGTTATGATATATTATATATAAATATATTTTTTAAATAGTTCTAATTATATAAATAATTCTTAAAATTTTCTTAATTTTTTCTTAATTTTTTCTTAATTTCTTAATTTTCTATATTTTGGAGCAATTATTTTGGAGGAAAAAAAAAGTTGGACTTTAAGAAAAGAATAGTTTTTGAAAAATGAAATAGGATATTCTAATTTTTTTTATGTTATAATATACAAAAATTTTAACTTTTTGCATTTAAATATTAATTCATGTAAAATAGTTTAAAATTAATGAAAGTATATTATAATAGTTTATAGAAAAATATACATAAATAATTATATAAATATATAGAAATATGAATAATAGAGAAATTATAAATTGGATACCAGATGAAGTAATTAAAAGATGTGCTAATTGTTTAATATCTTTTGGTTTAATAACAAGAAAAAGTCATTGTAGGATTTGTGGTAAAATATACTGTAGAAATTGTATTCAAGTTGTCGTTATTAATTATAATCAAACAAAACTATGTATTTCTTGTTATAGTAAACATAATAATAATATTAGTAAAATAATAAATAATGAAACAAAAGTTAATAATGAAACAAAAGTTAATAGTGAAATGGAAGTTAATAATGAAATGGAAGTTAATAATGATACAATATACTATGAAAAAATAATTAAAGAAAAAAATAAATTAATCAATGATTTAAAAAATAAATTAATACTTAATTATCATGAAGGTACAAAATCACTTGAAAATTATAAAGAATCTATAAATGAAAAAAAAAAAGATAAAAAAAATTATTGTGATAAATATACTCAAACTGATTTTAGTAATGAAATAATTAATAAATATTTAGTAGAAGAATTAGACGAATCTATTAATATTTATGATTCAGCAAATGATATTGATGATATTGATGATATTAATAAGATTGATAATTTAAATTCTTATGTAGCAGATAATGAAACTTATATAGAAACTTACTCTCCTAATAGTGCAATGATTTCTTCAACTAAAGATATAGTTTTGCAAAAAAAAATAGAAAAAAAAAAATTATTAGAAGATGAATATAATAAACAAGTTAATGAAATATTAAATGAAAAAAAAAAAGATAAAAAATATTATAATTATTCTACATTAGATGTTTAGATTATATTATATCTTAATAAATTATAAAGTACATTTTATAATACTATAACATTATTAATTTTGTTATTTTTTTTTAATTTAACATTTAAAAATTTGTTTATTACTGAGGAAGATAAGTGAAATTATTATCTAATAGTATCCAATTTCCTAATGATATATCTCCATCTTCGGGATAATTAATAATTTCACCATCGGCGTTATTTCTTGAATTTCCTGAGGCAAAAGTCAATTTCCAAAGTGCAGATGTAGTAATATATTTACCATTTGTTTCGGTAGGAGTAGAGATAGTTGAATCAAAGAATTGTAAATAAGATTTATTTGTTGGATCTGCTGGAGTATCAATATTATTATCACCTAATATATTAACATAATGTAAATAGTGTTTAATGTGTTCATATGTATATGTTAAATAATAATAACCATAGTAATTTTCAGCCTTTTCTAAAATAAAATATTTACCCATATTTGAAAATCCTAATCCAACACCTGATAATATATTAAAAGGCATTAAATATTTATTAGCGGTTTCTTGATTTACAATTTGTATTTTATTATGTATGTCAGGATGTATATGAATTTTCCATTCATTTGTATTAGCAGAAAAAGCACCAAAATCTCCACTACCAGCTGTGAAAAATACTCCATCATCATTATTACCAGTTGTATTATAAGAATTAGTTATTAAATATGTTTTTTCAACTGTATTATCAGCAATATATCTTAAGTATCTTTTAAAAGTATTAGCTACTGAAACATCTTTTGTTGATGCTAATAAATTATGATCATAACTTGATATATAAAAATTGAAATCAGATATTTTATTATGAGTTTCACTTACTTGTGTAAATGGATAATTAATAAATGGATTTCTGTGTTCTAACCATAATAAATTAATAGTTTGACCCCCTCTATTTAATATTAATGTAGCATCAGTTGTTTCATAACCATCAGGGTCACAGAAATGGTCGATATCAATATTTACACCATATGTTACATCAGGATTGTTTGCATCAATATAATATGCTTCAAATTGTGGATGTAATGCTATTTTTTTAGCTTGACCATCATAAATACCATCATGTAATTCAAAATACATATTTTGTGTCATTTGACCATTTATATTTATAATAGATAGTACATTATCAGAAGATAAATCAATTTGACCAGCTGTATATGTACCGGATTCATTTCTTGTTCCTTTTGCTGTACCTTGTTCATCAACATTTTCACCTCCTACCAGTTTAGGAGGGTCAGCCATTATTGCTCTTAAAGCTATATTGTTGTTCCATGTTTGTGGAACTATTTTTATATATCTAGCTGTTATAGATGTAAATGTATTAGTTACCTTGGAATTCTGATCTGTATTTCCATTAAAAATTTCACCATTATTAACAAATACATAAGTATTAGAATTATCTTCAGTATTATATTGTATTTTATATGATAAAGTCCAATTATTATTATTTGGGTCACCCTGTGTTGTTATAGCACTAATATTACTTTCAACTAATAAATCAATTTTTAAAAATTGATTTGTATCTAAGGTCATAGGAATAAAAGAACTACTTCCATCTATGAATGATGAGGTTGGCTGTTGGGCGCTTGATACATTTTTATGTCCTGCAGAAAGAGACTCATACTGAGAATAAGATGAAAATGTAGTAATAACATTACTACCTTTATCATTAATTCTAGAATCCTCATTTAATCTAGGATCAAAATTAAATACACATTTATCAACTAAAACTGAATTGTTACTTCCACTATATGATAGTTCCCAACTTAATGATTCTGGAGTGTTATGAAAAAACGTACAATTAATAAAGTTTATATTATTTGGAAGATTTGCATTATCATATGTCCAACTATTCACAGTATTTCCACTTAAATCAATAACACAATTATAAAAATTTACATTCAATTGTCCCCAAGCTGCTAAAGCAGTTTTATAACCTGGGTATCTAGTATTAACAAATTTAATTACCATGTTGTGAATACTTAAAAATTTATTAGTATCAGGTGCATCATCACTATTATGATGTGAAAACATACCAAGAACTATATATAAATCTCTAACACTTTGAAGATCATTTTCAATTTCCAGAATTGTATTTACACCACCACCAATTATTAAATTATTTCTACCTTCATAACTAAATAATTGGGATGTACCAAAACTACCTCCAAAATTACTATTTACATATCCTGGAGGAAAATCTGGACTATTTGGATCCCTATAAGTTATTGTACCAAATGTAGGAGTAATTTTGAATGTTCCTGTTGGTATTACAAAAGCCCAACCATCCTTAGTAGAATCTTGAAGTATATTATTTAAAGCAGTTGTTAAATTACTGCCATCCTCACCTGAATAATTAAATATATCTCCTCCATATGTACTTGTATATAGTTGTGTATAAGTATTTAGATTATCAATATCAATATTAGATAGTGAAGAATATGTATGTGCTGAATTATTACTATTATATATAACTTGTGTAACTTGTGTAGGTATTAATTTATATAATATTTCTGGAACATAAGTTAATTTATCTCTAATTTCAAGTGGTCCATGTATTTTAGCACCAGTTGATACAATATTTTCTGCTACTGATAATCCACCATTAATATATAATGCAGCATTATCTAATGTAGCGATTTCTGTATTCATAACATGAATATTACCTTGTTTTGATTCTAAAGATAAACCTTCACTATAAGTATATAAATCATAATTCATTATAGGATTAATTCCTTCTAATAGTGCTGTATCTAATTGTATAGGTGAATTATTATCAACTACTCTATATATAAAAATATTAGTATTAACAAAATCAGCAACACCAGTATCACCAA
>Ga0228631_1001043_pt1 | contig 14269 bp, 8 predicted proteins | sample 39DmetaG_FD_183049 | JGI IMG/M metagenome (GOLD analysis project Ga0228631, IMG submission 183049) | Seawater microbial communities from Monterey Bay, California, United States - 39D | ecosystem: Environmental > Aquatic > Marine > Coastal | place: USA: California | collected 2016-09-28
CGGTAGTAACTATCGTTTTTGAAGACGAGATGGGAACCTACCTGCCCCGACAACTGGTAGCAGAAAAACTCACCGAAGTAAAAGAAGAAATTCCGCAAGGATTTGGAGAACCTTCTATGGGGCCAATTTCTACCGGTTTGGGAGAAATCTATCAATACACTTTAAAAGTAGATTCTGCCCATAAGGGACAATACTCATCTTCCGACCTGCGCACCATGCAGGATTGGATTGTCAGCAGGCAAATGGCAATGGTTCCAGGAGTGGTGGAGATCAATGCCGTTGGTGGAAAAATCAAACAATATGAAGTTGCCATTTCACCTGACGAGTTGAAAGCTATTGGTCTTACCATTATTGATGTTTATAATGCACTCGAAGCCAATAACCAAAACACTGGTGGAGCCTACATCGAAAAAGATCATTATGCCAATTTCATTCGGGGTGAAGGGTTGGCACGGAGTATCGAGGACATAGAAAATATTGTGGTTAAAAATGTCAACGGCTTGCCTATTAGCATTAAAGATGTAGCAAAAGTTCAATTTGGTTCTGCGGTCAGGTATGGCACATTAACACAAGATGGACAAGGAGAAGTAGTTGGTGGCTTGGTGATGATGCTCAAAGGGGCTAACTCCAATGATGTTATTGTACGGGTAAAAGAAAGAATGGCAGACATTCAAAAATCATTGCCGGAAGGTGTGATAATTGAACCCCTATTAGACCGTAGTAAACTCATCGCAAAAACCACAGGCACGGTAACGGAAAACTTAATAGTAGGTGCATTGATTGTGATTTTCGTTCTGGTATTCCTACTCGGTAACTGGCGAGGGGGCTTAATTGTGGCCTCTACTATTCCTTTATCCTTATTATTTGCATTTATAATGATGCACTACTTTGGAGTGTGGGCGAACCTAATGAGTTTAGGAGCAATTGATTTTGGAATTATTATAGATGGAGCAGTGATTATTGTTGAAAGTACCGTGTTTATGTTACACGGAATAATTCTCAAAAAACAAAACATTACAGCTAATGTGAGAGATGATGTCGCTTATAAATCATCAAGTAAAATGATGAACTCTGCCTTTTTCGGTCAGCTCATCATTCTGATTGTCTTTATTCCAATACTGGCATTAGAAGGCGTAGAAGGCAAAATGTTTAAGCCGATGGCACTTACCTTCATGTTTGCCATGATTGGCGTAATGATTCTTTGCTTAACCTATGTTCCCATGATGTCAGCATGGTTCATCCGCAAAGGAACTAAAAACAAAACATCCTGGGGAGATAAATTCGTGAAATGGTTGGAAAACATCTACGAACCGATTTTAGACAAAGCACTTAAAAGGGGGAAATGGATTTTGGGTTCAGCAGTAGTATTACTTGGATTGGCAGTATTCATATTTTCTCGAATGGGGGGCGAATTTGTTCCGCAGCTCGATGAAGGCGATATAGCCTTTCATGCTATTCTGAAACCAGGTAGTTCCTTAACAGAAATGATTGAGACAACCACTAAAATTGAAGGAGTTGTTAAGAATAAATTTCCGGAAGTACAGAAGATTGTCAGCAGGATTGGAGTAGCAGAAGTTCCTACTGACCCTATGCCAATGGATTTGGCAGATATCTTTGTGATTTTGGCTCCTAAAGAGGAATGGGTAACGACTAATTCAAAAGATGAATTGGTGGAGATGATGAAAGAAGAACTGGAAAAAATACCAGGAGTGAATTATGAATTTACCCAACCCATTGAAATGCGATTTAATGAATTGCTCGAAGGTGTGAGAGAAGATATCGCCATTAAGCTCTACGGAGAAGACATTAATACACTCGCTACCAAAGCAGAAGAAATATCCAAAATAATTGCCGGAACAAAAGGAATTGGCGATTTGCGAGTAGAAGCAACAACCGGACTTCCTCAAATGACCGTACGGTACAACCGGCACAAGCTGGCACAATATGGTGTAAATGTGGAAGACCTGAATACCGTTATTCAATACGCATTTGCTGGAGGTAAAGCGGGAGTGATTTTTGAAGGGGAAAAGCGTTTTGATTTGGTGGTTCGTCTGGATGAAAAACATCGCAGAAGTATTGACGACCTTAAAAATCTGTATGTCAATTTACCAAATGGTTCTCAAATTCCACTTAAAGAGGTTGCTAGCATCAGTTATCAACCTGGCCCGATGCAAATAAGCAGGGACAATACCAATCGTAGAACTTATGTAGGTATCAATGTAAGAGGCAGGGATATAAAATCATTGGTGGAGGAAATTCAACAAAAACTGAATGCACAGCTCGAACTACCCCCAGGTTATTATATCCGATATGGTGGTGCATTTGAGAATCTGGAAAGAGCCAGTGAACGATTAAAAATAGTCGTTCCTATTGCATTGGCTTTAATATTTCTACTCATTTTCTTCGCCTTGAGATCCTTTAAACAATCCATGATGATATACATGGCTATTCCGCTTGCAGCAATCGGAGGGATATTCTCCCTTTGGCTTCGTGATATGCCATTTAGTATTTCAGCAGGTATTGGATTTATTGTTTTGTTTGGAGTGGCAGTATTAAATGGTCTGGTACTAATAAGCGGATGGAATGAGCTAAAAGAAGAAGGTAATCCAAATTTGAATGATAGGATTCGCCTAGGAGCAAGAAGGAGAATAAGACCTATTCTGCTCACAGCCCTCACCGATGTATTGGGCTTTTTACCAATGGCCATTTCTACTTCTGCCGGAGCTGAGGTACAGCAACCATTGGCTACCGTAGTCATCGGTGGAATGATTAGCGCAACCTTATTGACTTTGTTTGTATTGCCAATTCTTTACAAATGGGCAGAAAATAGAAGTGCTAAACTGGCTGTTCCAAAACCGATTACGGCGTTGTTGCTGATTGGTGGTATTTCGTTTTTTGCTTCCAGTGAACTTAAAGCACAAGAGGTTAAGGGTAAAACATTAACCACATTGGAGGAAGCTATTAATATAGGATTAACTGGCAATGGTAATGTTCAGGTAGCTAAAACTAATATTGAACTGCAAGAACAAGGTAAGAAGTCAGCTTACAGTTTAGATAAAATCGACTTTGGTATTCAATATGGTCAGTACAATAGTTTTGAAAATGACTTTGCTTTCAACTTGAATCAACGGATTGAATTTCCAACTGTTTATTCCTCACAGCGAACACTGGCACAGGAAAAAATAGAAGGAAGTCAAATGCAACTTTCGATTACTGAAAATGACCTTATACGTAACGTACGTATAAGCTGGTATCAACTCGCCTACCTTAAAGAAAGGGAAAGGTTGTTGTTGTACCAAGATACCATTTATGGCAGGTTTCTTCATGCAGCAACGATACGTTACGAAACAGAAGCGACCAGCCTTTTGGAAAAAGCAGCAGCAGAAACCAGGGTAATGGAAATCCAAAATGCACTCAAAATCATTGAATCAGATATTGCCATTCAAGAAAAGCAACTTCGGATATTGCTGAATGATACCACTGAATTAAGTTTTATGCCTGCCACTTTGGATGAGAGAGTACTCACCAATAAGCAGGATTCTACACAATTTTCAGGTAATCCTTTGTTGGCTTATGCCAGGCAGCAGATTGATATTGCTAATGCTGAAAAAGCAGTACAATCCGCTAAAATGCTTCCTGACATTTCGGTAGGATATTTTAATCAATCGCTGATAGGAGGCCAAACAAGTGATGGAAACATTGCAGGATCCTCTAATCGCTTTACAGGTATTCTGGCAGGCATATCCATTCCATTGTTTTACGGATCTTATAAGGCGAGTATCAAATCAGCCAAACTAAGAGAAAATATGGCACAAACCAATGCCGACTATTACAGTACGGTGCTTCAGGGGCAATATGAGCAGCAATTGCAGGAAGTATTGAAGTATCAGGGTAGTTTGGGCTATTACCGGGACAAGGCGGTTCCGCAGGCGAATTTAATCATTGGCAATGCTCAAAAGAGCTTTGAGAATGGAGCAATTGATTATGTGGAGTATTTCCAAAATCTCAATCAGGGGCTAGAGTTAAAATTCAATTACCTCAATACATTAAACGGGTACAATCAGGCAATTATTAATCTGGAATATCTTATTGGTAAATAATACCAAAATATAGAAAAAATGAACTCAAAAATAAAAACATACATCCTGCTATTTGCAGCAAGTTTATTCATAGCAGCCTGTGGAAACTCAGGACATGAAGAAGAAGGACATGAACACGAAAATGGTGAAGCATCCGAACACCATGAACACGGAGAAGGGCATGAAGAAGAAGTCCACTTTTCCGAACAACAGTTTCAATCGTTGAACATGAAAGTAGATACACTTCCCTTCCGAAACATCAGCTCTTATGTAGAAGCCAACGGGCAATTGGAAGTGCCACCGCAAAACGAAGCTGCGGTTACAGCTATTATTGCAGCCAATGTTACCTCCATCAAGGTAATAGAAGGCGATAAGGTAAGTAAGGGACAAGTGTTGGCCTATCTAAGCCATCCAGACCTGATAAAATTGCAAACCGATTATTTCAATAGCTGGAACCAGCTTCAATACCTTGAAAAAGAATATCAAAGGCAGAAAAAACTCTATGAAGAAAAAGTAGGTTCGGGGAAAGAGTATCAAAAAATACAGTCTGATTACCAGTCAATGAAGGGCAATGTAAATGGTTATGAAGCACAGTTAAAAATGATGGGATTAGGTCAGGAAAAAATAAAGCAGGGAGAGATATACGAGCAGATTCCTGTTCCCAGTCCGATTAGCGGACATATCCGATTGGTAGAGGTAAAAACCGGGCAATATGTTCAGCCTCAAACAGAAATGTTTGAAATCGTAAACATTAACCACATCCATGCTGATTTGATGGTATTCGAGAAAGACATGCACAAAGTAAAGGAAGGCCAGAAAGTGAGGTTTTCCATTGAATCCTTACCGGATAAAGAGCTGGAAGCAACCATATACGCAGTCGGAAAATCGTTTGAGCAAGACCCCAAAGCGATTCACCTCCATGCAGAAATTGAAAACAAAGAAGGATTACTGATTCCCGGAATGTATGTCAGGGGGCGGATAATGACGGAAATTATTCAAAGCTATGCCTTGCCGGAAGCTGCGGTGGTTCGTGAAGGGGAAAAGTACTTCATCTTCACAGCTAAAAAAGAGAATGATAACGGAGAAACAGAATGGGCATTTGAACCGGTAGAGGTCATAGCCGGAGCCATAGATGAAGGGTGGATAGAGGTCAAACTATTAAAGCCGTTAGAAAATAGCGTAACAGTTGCCTGGAACAATGCCTACTATTTGTTGGCCGAAATGAAAAAAGGTGAAGCAGAGCATAATCATTAATAAAATAAAAATATGCGCTTTTATCAGATAGCCCTTCCTGTTTTTACAGTTGTTTATCTCTTACAAGTATTTGTTATTCAAAGCTGGATACAATGGAAAAAAACGGGTGTCAAACCATACGTCTTTGGCAATACAGACAGTCCACACGACTATTGTGGTAAAGTATATAAATTGATGATTGTTGCAACTTGGGTTTCAATCTCTTTCTTTTCATTCTTTCAAGATCAATATAAGTTTTTACTTCCCTTTTGGTATTTGGAATTTGACTGGTTAAAACATGTTGGTTTTGGGATGGGACTTACTTCTTTTGTATGGATTATAGTCGCCCCGGAGAGAGAGGTGCTAGAACCTTTTCTTGTAAACCCTTGAAAATCAATAATCAACAGCGCTTGTTTCCAAGCGGGGTTACGATTTGGATACTTCTCCTCCGACAGAGGGCTTCTCCGGAAGATGCGCCAAATTGCCAACCAATGTGAAGGTAAGAAAATATATTAAGGTTAAGCGATAGAGTAGGTGCTTTTGAGATGCGTCTCTGGCAATCGCGGAAGTGTTGTTCGGAATATTCCGAACAGACGTTTGGAATCACGTGTAATTACAAAACCTCAGTGTTAGAGTATCTTCAGGTTTGAGTTACAACAAGGTTACGATCTCAAAGTACAGGGCGTTAGTGGATATAGTTGCCACACTCTGCGAGGGAGGCTCGTAAAGCTCAATAAAATCAGCAATGGTTACTGGTTCTATTTCATTGCGTTGGACGGGGATAAATTGAATCCCCACCAACACAATAAAAACTACCCATAAAGATAATTTGAGCCATTTTTTCATTTCATGGAAATTGTCTCCTTCACCGAACCACACGTAAGCATCTTGCTACCAAATAAGGGATTTTTAATCTCTTCCGATGCACTTAACCAGCTACCGCCTTTTCCTTTGTTGTACATAGGGCAATACTGCTGATATAATGTCCTGTCTGTGCCTGCTATGGCAAGTAAGTCCATGAAATCTTTGGCCATTCCTTCAAAATGCTCACGTTGATGAGCTAATTCACTTTTGGCAATGTGTTCACCATGCTCCTTAATCACTTCCAGTATCTCTTTGATTTCCGTTTGATCTGATTCTTCAAATGAACTTGCGTCAAATGTGCTTGCAACATCTGCTAATGTTTGACCCGCACTGGCTGCTGATTTGGAATCGTCTTTAACCAAGGCATTTTTAATAGACAGATAATTGTCAATCAAAGTTGTAATGGTTTTACTTTCCATCATTGCCATATCCGAATCTGCTGACATAGAATTATCTGCTTCATGTGTCATGGCACTATGATCATGCTGATTCTCTGATTCTTCCTGATTGAGTTTGTTTGAATTGCCACAAGCGATTAGCGATAGACTTAAACTAACTGAGAGTGTTAAGACAAGCATTGAATTTGAATTTTTCATTTTTTTAGAATTTAGAAGTTAAACATTTGAATTACTGACAAGCTCAGAATGGTAAGGAGTATGACACCCCAGATTACTCTTGTAGCCCATTTTTTAAGTTTTGAAGGAGTTGTTTGATCTCCCATTTTACAACATGATTTCATTTTATCGTTTTAGTATTTTCACCACAGCCAAGCATTGCCTGACCGAAATAGGGGTTGAGAATTTCCTTTTCCTTGCTCAACCAATCTGCCCCTTTATTGGAGTCAGCCATTGGGCAATTCTGAATATAAATAGTTGTAGATAGTGGATTAAAAGATTCGGCTATTGCTATCATTGAATCGGAGATTTTGATAAAATTTTCTCTTATGTCTTTGAAGTCACTAAGATGTTCAATGTGCTGTAAAGCTGCTTTCAACGCTGTTGACTGTTGCATCCATTGTGAGTGTGCATCTGCTTTAAAAAGGTTCATATCAATCTTTCCTAAAGAATTGTTCATAGCTACTCCCGATGCTTTAGCATTTTCAAAATCATCACTTGCCAACGCATCCTTCAATTTGAAGTAATTGTCAAAAAGTGGCTGTAAAGACTTTTTGGCATCCACTGATATTGTTGTTTTCTTAGATGAAACAGGCATTGTTTCCATATTTGAATTGGTATTTCCCCCATGGTTGTGGCCAGTCATGGCTACACCACCTTCCGGGTTCATCATACTTGGTTTGCCTGCCAATTGTGCTGCTGCATCAATACTGAATGTGCCATTGATTGCTATTTCTTCGCCAGGCTGCAAACCCTCATCAATCACATAACTTTCTCCTAATTCTGGACCCAAAGTAACTTCTCGCATGATGAAACTTACACCTTGAGCTGACATTTGCATCACATAAACTACGGAGCGTTTGCCTGTCCACATTACAGCAGTTTTAGGAACAGTTAAGGATTCATTATCGGTATTGGTTTTTGCTTCTATCGTTCCAGTTGCGAACATTTCTGGTTTTAGCATTAAACCTTTGTTTGTAGCTTCAAGTCTTGCTTTTGCCACTCTGGTTTTTGGATTGATCACAGGATCGATGTAGCTAATTCTTCCTTGAAATGTTTTGCCCGGTATTGATTGCACAGTGTATATCACTGCATCTCCTTTGTTAATCCAAGTCATATCGGATTCATACACATCAAAAAGCAACCATACTTTAGATAAATCTGCAATTTCATACAGGGCTTCCCCTTGCCTGATATAATCGCCCAGATTGACCATTTTTTTAGTTACATATCCTGAAACATTGGCGAGAATTGGAAACTGTTCTACGGTCTTATTTGAAGCTATTATCTGGTCAATCTGTTTGTCTGTGAGCTTCCAGTTTTTCAGCTTTTCTTTGGCTGCATTGAACAATGCAGGCTGTGATTCTTTGATTTTTTTTGCTTCAAATAATTCTTCTTGTGCGGTCACCAATTCAGGGGAATACACATTTGCCAAAACCTGACCTGCCGAAACAAATTCACCTGTGAAATTGACTGAAAGCTTTTCAATCCTGCCTGGGATGTGCGAAGGTTGGGTAAATAGCAAACGTTCATCTGCCTGCACTTTTCCATTCAGGCGTATTGATTTATCAGCCTTCCCCTTATTAACCACCATAGTTTGAACCTGTGCCAACTGCATAGCTGTAGGCGACATACTCACCGCCATAGGATCTAATTCACCATCCGTGGATTCCAAAGGAATTAAGTCCATTCCACAAAGTGGGCAATCACCTGGTTCGTTTTGACGGATTTGAGGATGCATTGAGCATGTCCAAATTGTTTCAGAATCTGCCATCGCAGAGTGCTTATGTTCATCCGTTTGGATTTCATTGGATGTTCCGAAAATAATCCAGCCAAGTAGCAAGCCGATAGCCAATGTGCTTATGGCGATAACTGCTGTTGTTTTATTAATATTTTTCATCTTATTTAATGTTTTGTTTTCTTAATCTTAGTGCGTTCGCAATGACCGAAACGGAACTAAAACTCATTGCCAATGCGGCTAGCATAGGCGAAAGCAAAATGCCGAAAAACGGAAAGAGAATCCCTGCTGCAATAGGTATACCTACTGTATTGTAGAGCAAAGCGAAAAACAAATTCTGTTTGATATTTTTCATTACACTATGGCTAAGGCCATAGGCTTTTACAATACCCTGTAAATCACCTTTGACCAAAGTAATGGCCGCACTTTCTATAGCCACATCAGTACCTGTGCCCATTGCAATTCCCACGTCAGCCAAAGCCAGTGCCGGAGCATCGTTGATACCATCACCAGCCATGGCTATTTTTTTTCCAGAAGACTGAAGCTCCTTTACCTTATTAAGCTTATCTTCTGGTAGGCAATCTGCCTGAAACCCATCCAAGTGTAATGTATTGGCCACTGCTTTGGCAGTAAATGCATTGTCACCAGTCATCATAATTACCTCAATACCTCTTGATTGTAAATCTGCGATAGCTTGTTTACTTGTCGGCTTTATGGCATCAGCGATGACTATAAAGCCTACCAATTTTCCATCTATGGCCACAAAAGGAACTGTCTTGCCTTTAGACTGTTCTTCTTTGGCAAGTGCCAAAAGTTCAGAATCAGTAGAAATAGTTTCAGCCTCTAGTAGTTTTTTATTACCAATGACCACTTTCTTGCCATCCATCACCGCTTTTACGCCCTTTCCAGTGACAGATTCAAATTGATCAATTTGAACCAATGAGATATTTTTCTCTTTAGCATAGTGAACCATAGATTCAGCCAAGGGATGTTCACTTTGCTGATTGACAGACGCCACAAATTGGGCAAGATCATCAGCTTTGAAACCATTGGTAGGGGTTATTTTTTCAACAGAAGGCCGCCCTTCGGTTACAGTTCCTGTTTTATCAATAATCACAACATCTATCTCATTCATCTTTTCAAGAGATTCTGCGTTCTTAATGAGCACACCTAGTTTAGCTCCTTTACCCACACCTACCATTACAGACATTGGAGTGGCTAAACCTAGTGCACATGGGCAGGCAATGATCAGTACTGCTATTGCGTTGACGAAGGCATAGACTAATTTCGGATCTGGCCCCCAAATCATCCAAACAATAAAAGTGATTATGGAGATGCCAATTACCACAGGAACAAAGTATCCTGATATTTTATCAGCCAAATTTTGAATGGGTGCTCTGCTACGACTTGCATTATTCACCATTTCTATGATTTGTGATAATAGGGTGTCAGCACCAACTTTTTCAGCTTTCATTACAAAGGATTTCTGCCCGTTGATAGTACCTGAACTGACTTTCTCACCCTCTGATTTCTCTACTGGAACGGGTTCGCCACTGATCATTGATTCATCGATGGTGCTGCTGCCTTCACTTATACTACCATCTACAGGTATTTTTTCTCCCGGCTTCACACGTAGCAGGTCACCGACTTTTATTTCATCAATTTTGACTTTGGTTTCAGATCCGTCAACGATTAATGTCGCAGTATTGGGAGCTAGTTTGAGTAGTTCCTTGACAGCACCGTTGGTTTTGCTGTGTGCTCTTGCTTCCAGTAATTGCCCTAAAAGTACCAATGTCAAAATGACCGTTGCAGCTTCAAAGTACATGTGTACCGTCCCTGACTCGGTTTTGAACTGATCAGGAAATATATTGGGAAACAAAAGTCCGGTCAAACTGAAAAGCCATGCTACGCCCGCCCCAATACCTATCAGGGTGAACATATTGAGACTTCTGCGGACAATGGAGCTATAAGCCCGTTTGAAAAACATCCATGTGGCATAAAATACCACAGGAACAGACAGTGCGAGTTGTACCCATCCCCAATACTTCCAGGGCATAATATTGGGTAATGGATTGCTCGGCAGCATTTCGGACATAGCAATTAAAAAAATCGGCAGTGTAAAAACACTCGCAATCCAAAACTTGGACAACAACTTTTTATAGGTCTTATTTTCGGCTGATTCATCTACATCCAATGGTACTAGCTCCATGCCACATTTAGGACAAGCTCCAGGTTCGTCCTTGATTACTTCGGGGTGCATAGGACAGGTATATTTTCCAACCGTCTTCTTTAAGTTGGCTTCTTCCACCAAATCCATCCCACAAACGGGACAGTCCCCCGGTTTATCATAGGTCTTTTCACCCTCACAATGCATGGGGCAGTACCAAACACCACTACCAGAAGACTCGGGTTTGGGTTTGTGATTGTGTGCATGAACCTTTTCACTTGGCAATTGGATGCTGTAGTTAGAACCTTCAAAGGGTTTTTGAAGTGCTTCGATCGGAAGATGATGAGCCATTTCGATGGTCGCTTCACCTTTTTCCAAGTCAACCGTTGCTGCGATTACTCCTTCTATTTTGGACAGAGTTTCCTGCACATGGTTTTTACAACCAATGCAAGTCATGCCGCTAATTTTATATGTATGTTTCATCGTTATTTTGATTTAGTGCGAATTATTTCAGTTTTGATCTTCACTGCGATTTGCTTTTAGAAACCAATTTTCCCCAAAAAAAAACTACCCCTATTGTTGCTCCTGAAACTAAAAGAACCAACGGGTCGGACTTTGCTTTTATCCATAAAAAGGCACCTAATACAACAAAATCTAAGACCAAGGCTGTGAGAACAATGATTCCTTTTGCCTTTACTTCTTTTTTCAAATGTTTATACACCCCCCAATGAACTATCATATCCATGATTAAATAGAAAATCGCACCGATTGAAGCAATTCTTGAGAGGTCAAAAAAAACAGTTAGGACAATAGCTATTCCAACCACATAAACCAACATATGCTTCTGGATGCTACCTGACATACCCAAGTGACTATGAGGAATAAGCTCCATCTCTGTGAGCATAGCTGTCATCCTAGAAACTGCGAAAATGCTGGCAATCACTCCTGAAATAGTGGCTATTATGGCAATGGCTACAGTGAAGTATAGCCCATAATCTACAAAAGCAGGCTTAGCAGCTTCTGCTAAAGAGTAGTCCTTGGCTTGAATGATCTCTGTGATTGTTAGACTTGAGTTTACAGCAAAAGCCACTAAAAAATAGACTAACGTGCAGATCAATAGAGATATAATAATGGATCGACCTACATTTTTCTTTGGCTCTTTGATCTCACCGCCACTATTGGTGATGGTTGTGAATCCTTTGTAAGCCAAAATGGAGAGTGCCAATGCTCCAATATAACTAGCTGCAGAGTAGTCGGAATTGTCGCTTGTTTTTGGTATTAGCCCTTCAAGAGAAAAGCCAACAGCCCATAACGCTCCAACAGCAAAAATTGCAATGCCAGCAATTTTGGTGAAAGTCATAAACTGTGAAGACTTGCCTATAAGTTTATTGCCTGAGATCTTAATCAAGAATGCACCAATCAAAAGAGCAACTCCTAAGATCGGAATCCAAACTTCTTTATTTTCAACGTTAAAGAGTTGAAGGGTATAAGAGCCAAAGGTTCTGGCAACCAAACTCTCGTTAATAACCATTGATAATGCCATTATAAGAGCGGCTGAGGCCGTAATGGTGGATTTGCCATATGCTTTTTGCAAAATCATAGCTATACCATCAGCCGATGGGTAAGCATTGGAAACCTTGATATAAGAATATGCACTGAACCCAGAAATAACAGCTCCCAATAAAAAAATATATGGAAACCAAGTACCTGATAGTTCAGCAACTTGTCCCAACAAAGCAAAGATGCCTGCACCGATCATTACACCAGTGCCCAATGCAATTGAACCTGCTAAACTTAAACTTCCTGCTTTAATCATTATGAGCATTTTTATCCATCTTTATTTCGATTTAGCTGTGATATAATCTATTTCTGCTATTGCGATGTTGTATTCCGACAAGGCAGTAACTTTCATTTTTTGATACTTTAATATCTGTTGTTGCATCCGAAGCACTTCTTCAAAGTCTTTTCCTGAGTTGCTATAAGCAGAGAATAAAAGGCTTAGGGATTGTTCTGACTCCTGTATTTGATCCTCGTACAATTGAACAAGCTCAAGCTTTTTTTGAATCTCGAACCAAATCATTTCGTAAGAACTGGTTAGCCTGTTTGAAACATCCTCTCGTTGCAGCGCATAAGCTTCTTGCATGAGTTGAGCTTCCTTTTGTGCTGCTTTATACTTTCCTCTAAAAATCGGGAGGCTCACAGAGACCATTGGCATAAAAACATCTTTACCATTGTCGGGTACAGACATATCTGTGCGTTGACCAACAATCACATAATCCAAACCTACACCCAGTTTTGGAAGACCTTGTTTTAACACCGCTTGCTCACTTGCCTTACTCGCTTCTATTTTCAATTCCAATTCATCGAGTAATGGATTTGATGAGAATAATGAATCCTTTCTATAATTTGCTGGTAAATTGAAAGTGAATAAAGAGTCCTGAACTACAACTTTGTCGTCATCAGACCGATTTAAAAGCTTGTTAAAACGGATTTCAAGTGGCTTCTTCTTTTGTCCGAGAATGGCTAGGTTAGTGGTTGCATCTTTGAGCATAATGTCCACCCTTAATACATCTACCATTGAGCCTTTATCGTTTTGAAATTGAATAGTGGCTATTTCTTTGTATGAGGATAGTATGCGTTGATTTTCTTCTTCAATTGAAATCAACTTTTGCAGCTCATAGAGTGGATAATATGATGCTGATACTTTATAGTACAATTTGTTTCGGGCATCTAAAAACTCTTGATATTTTGCTTCTGCCATTAAAGTAGCAGCATCTTCCTGGGCTTTTAAAGTGCCGAACCATGGAAACATTTGTGTTAAAGAAAACCTTGCTCGTTGCGGCCCCACTCTTGTTTCCACCGGGGACACGAAATAACCGAAGGAAAGATTGGGGTCTGGCAAGCTGCTAACTTGTGTCACTTTTTGCATGGCAGCTTCAAAGGATTTGTATTTAGCCTCTAAACCGGGATTATTTTCGGCAGCTATCTTGAAATAGTCGTCTAATGATTGGGCATTTGCCAATGTGGAGAAGCCCAAAAAGGTTAATATGATTATGATGTATTTTTTCATGACTGGCCTTTTAAAATTTTACGTTCTTCTCTCCAACAATAAATCACAGGAACGATGAAATAGGTAATAGCGGCAAATAGCATCCCGCCAAAAGCAGGTACGGCCATTGGAATCATAATGTCTGACCCACGTCCTGTTGACGTGAGAATTGGCAGTAGAGCAATGATTGTTGTGGCAGAGGTCATCACTGCAGGTTTTATTCTTCGTTGACCTGCTTCTATGGTGGCGGCTCGTATTCCTTTCAGGTTATCCGTTTTATTTCTATCAAAACTTTGATCCAAATAGGTAGCCATCAGCACCCCATCATCTGTGGCAATACCAAATAGGGCGATAAAGCCAACCCAAACTGCCACACTGAGGTTGATGGTGTGGATTTGGAATAGGTCTCGGAAATTGGTGCCGAATAGCGAGAAGTCTGCAAACCAGTTTTGGCTATACAACCAAAGCATGATAAAGCCACCGCTAAATGCCATTGCTATTCCTGTAAATACCATTAGGGAGGTA
>Ga0228631_1001051_pt1 | contig 14237 bp, 10 predicted proteins | sample 39DmetaG_FD_183049 | JGI IMG/M metagenome (GOLD analysis project Ga0228631, IMG submission 183049) | Seawater microbial communities from Monterey Bay, California, United States - 39D | ecosystem: Environmental > Aquatic > Marine > Coastal | place: USA: California | collected 2016-09-28
CAGGCGGCGACCACCGAGAAGCTGCCGCTCTGAGATAAAAGATGCGGATATAGCGAGGCATTGCTGTCATGAATGCCAACCATGACGGGCAGATGTGCCGGCAGCCCGAGCTTTTGCGCCAAGGCAGGTTTAACCTCGCCCAAAATCTCATCTGGGCGGCGTACCGGGGCAAAGCAGCTTCGAAGGCCAAGCGCGTCCAAAGTTGTGGCAAAATCGCGCGCATAGGGGTTCCATAAATCGCTGTGGCAGCCCAGGCTTGTAAAATCGCTCGCGCGCTCTCCGGTGAGCAGGTAGCCCCAATATTGCGGATAGGTGACAATGCTAGCAAGGTGTCTTCGGATCATCGGGTCAGTGGTGAGCATCCAATGCAGCTGGGCCCCGATATTCAAGCCATTCGGCAGGTGGGGTGATCCGGTTTGTGAGAAGTCTGCGCGCAGCTGAGCATAGTTGTCAGACAAAGAATTGACGGCGGAATATTCATAATCCAGCATCGGAAAGGCCTCGCCATTTTGCCCGATCAGCACAATTGAGGCCCCGTGGGTTGTAACACTGATCGCGTCGATGCCGTATTGTTTTTGAAATTGGGCCAATCCGTTTTGGATGAAAACCCAAATCCCAGCGAGATCGAAATGCGGCCAAGGCGGCGAGTCAACCACATGGTTGGGCTGGGTGATTACCGCTATTTCGTGAAGGCCGACGCTGTTGACCAGCGCAAGCTTGGCATTGGTTTTCCCGATATCAATAACGGCGATATGGCTCATGGCATATGAAATAGGTCGCTTAAGCGCCGCGCGACGGGTTCATTAGTTGGGCTGGTTTCCATGATATCCGCCATATAAGCCCACCAGCGCTGCATCAGGGGATGCGCGGGTAGATCATCCATTTTATGATCAATTTCACGCCATAAAACGCCAAATAAAACCTCGCTTTCGTCATCCAGAAAGATCGAATAATCGGATATACCAGCCTCTTTGAGAAGAACGAGTAATTCTGGCCATATTTCATCATGGCGGCGCTTATACTCCTCTTTTTGGCCGGGGTTTAGGCGCATTTTAAAGGCGAATTTCTCCATCACATCCTCCAGATCTGCCACAAGCGTGGCAAGGCAATCACGCCAATCAGCAAAAGGCCGATGAAAATCGACATAACGATCCCAGGAACGTTCAGCAGACCCAATCCAAACGTAACCAGACCCATTACGAAAGCGGCGATGATAACCCCGGTAATTTTGCCAGATCCGCCCAATATGCTGACCCCGCCCAAAACCACCATGGTCACCACTTCCAGTTCCATTCCCATTCCGATTGAGGGCCGCGTAGAGCCCAAGCGCGAGGTGAGACAGACCGCCGCCAAGCCTGACATCGCGCCGGTCATCAGGAATAGGATAAATTTAACGCGGTTCACGCGAATGCCCGAAAATAGCGCGCCGGTGGCATTGTTCCCAATCGCATAAACCGCGCGGCCAAAATTCGTCCAATGAAGTAGGATCCCATAGATCACCGCCAATAGAGCGAAGAGCACAAATTCAAAACTGATCACCCAGAACACATAGCCCTGTCCAAAAAAGGCAAAATCTGAGGGATAGCCCCGATAGGCTTGATCCCCCAGAACGATGTAGCTGATGCCTCTGAACAGGCTCATGGTTCCGATGGTTACAACGATCGAGGGCAGGCCAAAGCCCGTAACCAAAACCGCGTTAAATGCGCCGCAGGCCACACCGGTAAGAAGGCCGGTTATCACCAATGTCGTGGTCGACACGTCCAGTTGCGCGATTGCGCCCATCGCCGTTGAGGCAAGCGCAATAATTGAGGCGACGCTTAGATCAATTTCGCCAGCAATTATCAACAACGCCATTGCAAAAGCGATCATCGCTTTTTCGGTGAAATTGAATGTCGCATCACTGAGGTTCCAAGCATTTAAAAAATGCGGAGAGGCAAAGGAATTTGCGATGAAAATACCGATAGCAACCGCCAAAAGCAGCGTTTCCCAGCTTTTAATTTGCGTTAGAAATGGGTTTTGCAACCGGTCTGGAATGTCCCGCGCTTGCGTCATCATCCTTGGGCCTCCGCTGATTTAAGGATCACCCGGCCTTTTTTGCGCAGTGCGCGCGTGTTTAGGGCAATCGCAACAATGATGGCTGATCCCGATATTGCCATTTGCCAAAATGGGCTGATGCCAATAACCGGCAGGGCATTTTTGATCACACCAAGGAACAGCGCGCCCAACACGGCGCCGGCGATTGATCCGATCCCTCCGGATATCGCCACCCCTCCAATCACGCAGGCGGCCACCACTTCAAGCTCAAAACCAATCGCAATATCAACATAGGCTACCGAATAGCGCGCCACCCAAAGATAGCCGGCCAATCCAGATAGCGCGCCAGAAAACACAAAGGCCCAGAATTGCGTTTTGCCGACGCTTATTCCTGCGTAAACTGCGGCGTTTGGATTTGATCCCACAGCAAAAAACATACGCCCCAGCGGTGTTCGCGTTAATAAGATTGTGAAAAGTATAACCGCGAATATGGCAAACCAGCTCAAACCTGGAAGCCCAAAAATAACCTCTCTTGGCACCGCTTTGAAGGCCGGCGTCATTTCATGCGCATTGACCCATTTCCCATCTGAAATAACAAATATAATGCCCCTGAAAATGGTCATGGTGCCCAATGTCACCACGATTGATGGAATGCTTAATTTCCAAACAAGAAGGCCGTTCAGCGCCCCCAAAAAAGTTCCAATTCCGATTGCAATCAAAATCAAGATGGCAATCGGAAGATCGGGCGCCATGCCATTTGTCATCGCAACGATCATCCCAGAAAGGGCAAGGTTGGCTGCGACCGAGAGATCGATGCATTTTGTTAAGATCACGATCATTTGGCCGATGGCTAAAATAATTAGGGGAGAGGTGTCGTTAAACACCGCCAATAATTTTTTGGGCTCGATAAAGGCGGGAAACCGAGTGGCGATTAAGCCAAGCGCGATTAAAATAGCGGCAGACAGGATGGCTTCGCGGGATGAAAATATTGATTTCACTTAAGCCTCCTTTAATCCGGCTGCATATCTGACAAGATTTTCTGGCGTTAGCCCATTGCCCGCCGCTTCGGTTGCAATGCGCCCCTCGCGCATCACAATCACGCGATCCGACATGCCAAGAATTTCGGGAATTTCGGAGCTGACCATGATAACCGCCAAACCCTGCGCCGCCAGTTCCGCCATAAAAGCGTGTACGGCGGCTTTTGAACCGATATCGATGCCTTTCGTGGGCTCATCAAGAATGATAATTTTCGGGGTGGTCGCCAGCCATTTTGCGATCACCACTTTTTGCTGATTGCCTCCCGAAAGTGTCGCCAGCGGAACGTCAAGCGAGGCTGCGCGTAGCTCTAAGCGTTTAGTATATTCTCGCGTTAGTGCAAACTCATTTGCAAGTTGCAAAAAACCATTGCGCGAGGTTCGGTTTAAAGAGGGCAACGTAACATTTTGAAAAATCGGCAGCGGTCTTATGGTGCCCTGTTGGCCCCGGTCCTCGGGCACGTAGACAATTCCGGCCTCTATCGCGTCAGCAGGCGAATGGATCGGGTGGGGTTTCCCATCGATGGTAATTTCGCCTTGCGAAAGTTTGGTAATCCCAAATAGCGCTTGCATAAACTCGGATCTTCCAGCGCCCACTAGGCCATAAAACCCCAAAATTTCTCCTTCGTGAAGCGTGAAGTTGATATTCTCAAATTCGGTGGGATGGGCGCAGCCAGACACCTCTAAAACAGGCTTACCTTTTTGATGCTGGCGCGGTGGAAAAATTTGATCGACAGAGCGGCCCACCATCATTTTGACCAGATCATCTTCGTTCAGATCTGCAATTTTTCCGTCACCCACAAAAGCACCATCGCGAAAAACGGTATAACGATCCGCAATATGAAAGATTTCATCAAATTTATGACTGATGAATAAAATGGCTTTTCCCTGCGTTTTTAGCAGCTCTACCAAATCATAAAGTTCGTTGATTTCCTTATGCGATAGGGCGGCTGTTGGCTCATCCAAAATTACAACTTGCGCTTGGATTGAAAGCGCTCGGGCGATCGCAACAAGATGTTTGGAGGCGATACCCAGATCTCCGAGCCGTGCCTCAGGATTTAACTCGGCGCCAATGCTGCGCAAAATGTTTTGTGCCTCTTGGGTTTGGGCTTTGCGGTCAATAAGGCCCAGCTTGCTGCGTGGCGCATGTCCAAGAAATATATTTTCCGCGACCGAGAGATCGTCAAACAAAACAGTTTCTTGGTGGATCGCTGTGATGCCGACCTGTGAAGCATCCTGTGCGCTGTTAAGCCGAATCGGCGCGCCATTAAATCGGATTTCGCCTTCTTCAGGCTGATAAATCCCAGTAAGAATTTTAACGATTGTTGATTTGCCCGCGCCGTTTTCGCCGACAAGCGCCATCACTTGGCCCGGATAGAGCTGAAGCTGAACATCCGATAACGCTTTCACACCGGGAAAAGATTTGGAGACCCCTGAAAGCGTTAAGATGGCTTGATTTGATGTGAGTTCAGGGCGCATTTTTATATCTTATAGGGCCTGAGGCAGCTGGCGCTGCCCCAAGCAATTCGCCTTAGAATATCGATTTGAATTGATCAATATTTGAGGCGTCATAGGTGAAGGGATCCGACATCGCGGCTTCATTACTCTCATTCAAAACCGCTTCGCCTATTCTGCCCATACCAACCGCTGCGCCTGGTTTTGCATCGGCGCCTTTGGCAATATTGTAGGAGAGCATGGTTGCGGCATAACCCAGATCAATCGGGTTCCAAATCGCGAAGCTTTTGGTTGCGCCTGATGCCACTGCGCCCGCCATTTCGGATGGCAAGCCTAGGCCCGTAACGTTGATTTCCCCGATTTTTCCAGCATCGGTCACCGCTTGTGATGCTGCGAGAATACCAACCGTGGTTGGCGCGATAATCGCTTTCAGATTTGGGTATGTGGCCATCAGACCTTCGGCCTCACGATAGGATTTATCTGAAAGATCATCGCCATATACTGTGGCAACGAGGTTGACCCCAGCATAATTTGGCAACACCTTCTTGGCTTCTTCGATCCAGATGTTTTGATTGGTGGCCGTTGCGCTGGCAGATAGGATGGCAACATCGCCACCGCCGGGCATGTGATCTGAAGCCAATTTGATGATCGTATTGCCGATCAACGCGTTGCTTGAGGGGTTGAGGTGCATTTGACGCCCCTCTGCGGCAACGCCCGAATCCCAAGAGATCACTGTGATGCCCCGTGACATCGCTTTTTTGAGCGAGGGAACCAGCGCGTCTGGATCATTGGCGGAAATTGCAATGGCATCCACGCCTTGGGCAATCAAACTGTTAATGACTTCGATTTGGCCTTCAGCGGTTGTGTCTGTTGGACCGGTGTAAATAATATCAACGCCGCCCAATTCAGCGGCAGCTTCTTCGGCGCCTTTTGCGGCAGCTTCAAAAAACCCGATACCCAAGGCTTTGACAACCAGAGCGATTTTCATATCCCCGGCTTGAACGGTTGACCCGATCATTGTGGCTGCAACAGCCGCAGTTGTTAGTAAACTTTTAAGAACACGCATGTTTTCCTCCCTTATGTGTGTTGGCGGTCTTTAAGAGGCTTCCCCCTGTGATTTTGCAGCCTCTTTTGAGACCACGTGAAGTGACACGCCTGCGGCCTCAAGCATTGAGGCGGCTTTATCAGGGATGCCATCATCTGTAATAACGGTGTGGATTTGCGTCAGCGGGCACAGCACAAGGCTTGAGCGTTTTGCAAATTTGCTGCTATCGGCCAATACCACCAATTCATCTGCCTGACCGATCAATTTTTGTTCGGCTTGCACCAAAAGTGGATCCGCCTCCATCAACCCAATCGTACCCAACCCATGCGCCCCCATGAACATACGATGCGCGTAAAAATTTCGTGTCACATCATTGTCAAAAGGGGACAAAACGATGTTTTGTTCTCGGTAAAGCGTGCCACCGGATATTGTGACCGTGTTTTTCGAATGCTTCAGCAAATGCTCAGCGATTGGAAAAGAATTTGTAAACACCTGCATTCTGCGTGTGGCCAGCGTATGAACCATTTGGAACGTGGTGGTGCCACCGTTTATGATAATGGATTCGCCATCTGCGCAGAGATTTACAGCAGCGCTGGCAATGGCTTGCTTTTGCGCGACTTGGAACGTTTTGTTGACATCGAAAGGCCGCCCTGCCAGCCCGACAGATTGTGGCGGAGCCAAAGCTTCTGCCCCGCCCCGGATGCGGCGCAGCTTTTTTTCAATGTGTAATGTTGCGATATCTCTGCGGATGGTTGCTTCCGAGGCACCGGTCAGGCTGCACATATCAATCACGGTAACCACAGGGCGGTCTTGAACCGCTGACAATATCACGCGATGGCGTTCTCGTTCATGCATCTTGTACCTCTCGCTTAAAATGCTGGCGTATACAGACCCATTTTGTCAATCATAAAATTTCATATTCAGTCATAAATTATCAAAAATTGCGCATTTTTGATTGTTTAGGATTGACAATCTGCCGCAGTATATGCAGCTTTTTATACAGGATATGGGCTAATTTTTGTTTAAGGAGGGTCCTATGACCATGAACAATGCGCAATTGCAGCTTGAGCATCTTTGGGATGACAAGGTCGCGCTGGACATGACAGAGCCCGAAAAGCTTCTATATCGCTCAAATTTATTGGGGTCTGATAAGCGGATTACCAATTATGGCGGCGGCAATACCAGCGCGAAGGTACTTGAACACGATCCGTTGACCCATGACGCGATCGAGGTGCTCTGGGTCAAGGGGTCAGGTGGAGATGTCGGATCTATCAAAATGGACGGGTTTGCCGCGCTCTATATGGATAAGTTGCGAGCGTTGAAAGCGTTGTATCGCGGCGTTGAGTTCGAAGATGAAATGGTAGCATTCTTGCCTCATTGTACGTTTAACTTGAACGCGCGCGCAGCCTCGATCGATACGCCCTTACACGCCTATGTGCCCAAGAAACATGTCGATCACATGCATCCAGATGCGATTATCGCAATTGCGGCCTCCAAAAACTCAAAAGCGTTAACCGCAGAAATATTTGGGGATGATATCGGGTGGTTGCCGTGGAAAAGGCCCGGATATGAGTTGGGTCTCTGGCTGGAAAATTTCTGTCTAGAAAATCCAAACGCGCGCGGTGTCGTTTTGGAAAGCCATGGTTTGTTCACTTGGGATGATGATGCGAAAACCTGCTATAGTCTGACGTTGGAAATCATCCAAAAGGCCATGGATTGGTTTGAAAGCAAGGCAGATAGCCAGCCTGCCTTTGGGGGCGCCGTGCATGAGAGCTTGCCGCCTATGAAACGGCGCGCTGTGGCCGCCGAGATCATGCCAGCTATCCGAGGCTTGATTTGCGAAAGCCAGCATATGGTGGGCCATTTCAATGACAGTCCAGAAGTGCTTGAATTTGTAAACGCGCAACAGCTGCAAGAGCTGGCGGCGCTTGGAACCTCTTGCCCAGATCATTTTTTGCGCACAAAAATCTGTCCCTTGGTGGTTGATTTTAACCCCAATGCGCAGGACGTGCAGCTAGTAATCAATCGATTGCCACAAGAGATCGATGATTATCGAAACGCGTACCGAGCCTATTATGCGCGCTGTAAACATGCCGATTCCCCAGCGCTGCGTGACCCCAATCCAATCGTGTATTTGCTGCCGGGGGTGGGCATGATCACCTTTGCCAAAGACAAAGCAACTGCGCGCATATCCGGCGAGTTTTATGTGAATGCGATCAACGTCATGCGCGGGGCGTCTTCTGTCTCGGAATATACCGGTTTGTTGGAACAAGAGGCGTTTGATATTGAATATTGGGCTTTGGAAGAAGCCAAATTGCAACGCATGCCAAAGCCAAAAAGCTTGGCGGGGCGGATTGCGTTGATAACAGGGGCAGCCGGTGGCATCGGGTCTGCAACAGCGCAAAAATATCTGTCCGAAGGGGCTTGCGTGATGTTGGCCGATATTGACGGTGATGGCCTGAGCGCTGCAGCGGACCGATTGAAATCCCAATATGGGCAGGACGTGGTGCGCGCCGTGGTTATGAATGTCACCAGCGAGGCTGAAATAGCCGCAGCGTTTCAAACAACGGTTTTAGAATTCGGAGGCTTGGATATTGTTGTCTCAAACGCGGGCATTGCGTCTTCGGCTCCGATCGAGGAGACAACGCTTGAGTTATGGAATAAAAACTTTGATATTTTATCGACAGGGTATTTTCTTGTCAGTCGGGCAGCCTTTATCACGATGCGTGCGCAATCCTTGGGCGGCGCGGTGGTTTTTGTGGCCTCCAAAAACGGATTGGCGGCCAGCCCGAATGCAAGCGCTTATTGCACTGCAAAGGCAGCAGAACTTCATTTGGCCCGTTGCTTGGCCCTAGAGGGGGCCGATCTTGGTATCCGCGTGAATGTGGTTAACCCTGACGCCGTGTTAAAAGGATCAAAAATATGGGAGGGAGACTGGCTCGAACAGCGCGCCTTAACTTATAAAACGGATAAGGATGGTCTGGAAGAAATGTACAGAAACAGATCTTTACTGAAGAAATCAGTGCTGCCTGAAGATATTGCCGAGGCGGCTTATTTTTTCGCGTCTGACCTGTCAGAAAAATCAACAGGTAATATTTTGAACGTTGATGCTGGAAATAAAGAGGCCTTTACACGTTAGGAGAGCATAGAATGACTGCGACATATGAGAGCGCCCGCGCGATATTTGCCAATTGGAACGTTGATGCAGAAGCTGCTCTCGCGCGGCTGGCGCAGGTGGCGATTTCCATTCATTCTTGGCAAGGCGATGATGTGCGCGGTTTCGAAGGGCTGACCGCCGCGTCGGGCGGTGGCATTCAAGCGACGGGTAATTTTCCAGGGCGGGCGCGTAATCCTGCGGAATTGCGTGCGGATTTGGATTTTGCGCTCTCGCAGATACCGGGCCGTCATCGTTTAAACTTACATGCGTTTTACATGGATACGGAAGACACGCCCGATCGCGATGAAATTGAATATAAGCATTTTGTACCTTGGGTCGATTGGGCGAAAGACAGTGATATCAAGCTTGATTTTAACCCAACGTTTTTTGCCCATCCGAAGGCAGATGATAATTTAACGCTTTCGCACCCCGACGCAGGGATTCGAGAGTTTTGGATCGAGCATGGGCGGCGCACGCGCGAGATTGCCGCGCAAATGGGGCAGGCTTTAGGCTCGCCTGTGATCAACAATATTTGGGTGCCCGATGGATCCAAAGATATTCCTGTTGATCGTATGGCGGCGCGGCAGCGGCTTGAAAAGGCGCTAGATACGATGCTTAGCGAAAAATTTGACCAAAGCCGCCTGATTGATGCGGTTGAGTCAAAGCTGTTTGGAATTGGCGTTGAGGCAATGACCGTGGGCAGCCATGAATTTTACCTTGGTTATGCCATCCGGCGCAAGATCGCGCTGTGTTTGGATATGGGGCATTTTCACCCCACGGAAAATATTGCCGATAAGCTTAGCGCAGTCGCGCTATCGGTTCCGGAGATTTTGCTGCATGTTTCGCGGCCGATGCGCTGGGACAGCGACCATGTGATTTTGCTGACTGACGAAATTTTGCAAATGGCACAAGAGTTGGTTTTTACGGATCTTTTGGAACGCACACATATTGGCCTTGATTTCTTTGATGCCACGATCAGCCGTACTGCGGCTTGGGTTGTGGGTGTACGCAATATGCAAAAAGCGCTTCTTCGGGCGCTGTTATTGCCCCAGAAAAGGCTGAAATCGCTTGAACATAATTTGGATTTCACGGGCAGGTTGGTCCTGACAGAAGAGCTGAAGGATCTACCTTTTTCTGCAGTTTGGAATGAATTTTGTGCACGGCAGAACGTACCAGTGGGCGCGCAGTTGATGGATAGCTTAGCGGCCTATCAAAGTTCTGTTTCAGGGAGGGACGGATGATAAACTGCTGTTGGTGGCAAAAAACTTAGGCTTTTAAGGCGCGGTGTCATGGGTGAGGCCGGCAACCGCGTCAGATGCCTGAAACAAGAAGCTTTCAGCGCATATATCGCATAAAAGCCTGCTCCCTAAAGGCTGAGCTTTTATAGAGCGGCGTGGCCGCTGAAAAATGAAGCAGGCTTGGATGCCGTTGTTTTCAAAGCTATGCGATGCGTTTTTTGCAATCCTGACCAATTCTTAGAGAAGATCTTCTATTGTATCTGCGCAGTTCACTCTTGGGACATTAAGAAAGACTGGTCTAATTAAGCAAAGGCAGTGATAGTAACGCGGCATATGAAAAGGCAGCAGCGTTTCGCCATGACGGACACTCATAAAGGTTTACTCTACACGTTTCTGGGCGTTTTATGCGTTGTACCGGATTCGCTTTTTGTACGATTGATCACAGCCGAGCCACTGGTGACGGCGTTTTGGAGAAGCTTAATCTCTGGTCTTGTTATTTCGGCCGGTTTGCTTGTGTTTAAGGGCGCACCGAGCTTTCGCAATATCTTATTGATGGGAAAGCTCGGCTGGGCTTATTGTTTTTTGATCGGTTCGACATCTCCGGCTTTTGTAATGGCGGTAAGTCAAACCAGCGTTGCGAATGTTGTGTTTATCTTTGCCTCTATGCCGGTGTTTTCGGCGATTTTCAGCAGCATGTTTTTGGGCGAACATATTTCAAGGCGCACTGGTCTGACGATAGTTTTCGTGGGGGTTGGGTTGGCGATCATCGCTTATGGCTCGGGTGAAAACGAATTGGCGAATTGGACGGGGGATCTTTGGGCGGTCTATGTGTCTGCTGCCTATGCTGGGGCGCTTACAATGCTGCGCCGATTGAAACATGTTTCAATGATTCCAGCTATTCAAATCGCTTATTTGGGGTCTGCGCTCGTGCTGTTTCCCACGCTTGGCTCTGGGCTTGAGATCGAGACGAATATTATGCTTTATATTTCGCACGGTGTTTTCATCGCTTTGGGCACTTGCTTCCTGACGCTTGGCCCGCGTTATATCAGTGCTCCGGAAGTGTCGCTCTTGATCTTACTTGAATCTGTATTGGCGCCGCTGCTGGTCTGGGCGGTGATTTCGGAAAATCCGGGCTTTTGGGCGCTTGCCGGAGGCGGTGTTGTGATTGGTGCTTTGCTGGTTTCGAATGGAAGTTTGTTCCTTAAAACCGCTAAATCGCCTAAAGTCCTTTGATATGTTTATAAATCGTTGTGCGCGACACACCCAATCTGCGCGCCACAAGACTGATATTACCGCCTGAATCCATCCAGGTTTTCTGGATTAAAACGCAGCTTTCTTTGCGCATGGGCGATTGCGCGCAAGGGGCGCAAGGGATAATTTCACCACCCGACATATTTTGGTCCCCTTCGATGGCCTCGGGGCGGATGATCGTCGTGGCGGAATTGGCAACCAGCACTTGCAGCATTTTTTTCAGCTGGCGTATATGGCCGGGCCATTCCCGCGTTTCCAAAAGGTCAAGAGCCGGTTTTGATAATATATGCTCGGGCGAAATCTCTTTCAAAAGCTCTGCCGCCAGCTTTCTAAAATCCATTCTTTGCGCTAGACTGGGCAACAATATCTGCGCGCCGAAAATGCTGTCTAGAAACTCGGGATCCATATCATGCTCTGTACGCAAGTCTTGCAGGGATAACCTGCTCGACACAAATACCGCCGCAATTTTATGTTCATAATCGCCCAACTCACATTCTTGGCGCGCCTCAAAGATTTGAACAAACGTGTTTTGTACGGGCAGCGGCAGATTTTCAATGCCGCTGATAAACAGGCTGCCGCCTTGGGCTTTGCGCAGCTTAGTCTGCGCCAAAGTTGACCCGTTTGGCTGAAAGTAAGCCAGCTTGCCTTCGGGGCCAAACAACAGCTCTTCGTGGTTTTCTGCGGTTAATAAATTACATTTTATTTCGACAAAAGGTCGTTTGGGCAGATATGTTTCATGTAATTCTTGCGCGGTGGCCTTTTTCCCAGAGCCCCTGGGCCCTTCGATAAAGATCGGCAAATCATGTGTTAATGCCCGCTCTGCCCGCATTAAATGGCGCTTTAAGCCCGAATCTTCGGAGATATAACAACGCGTTTGCGGTTTATCATCTGGCGTAAGTGTCCGACCGCCTTGATCTAACAGCGCGGCTGAGGATGCCGTTAAGAGCGACGCGCCTTTTGGATTAATTTCAATAATTCGTTTTGTGGTGGGCTCTTTCATCGCCATAAAAACGGCCGATCCCATCGCATCGTGGATGCGGATGATTTCATTCGAATTTAACCGATTGGCGATGCTCGAATAAGGGATCGCGAAAATATCACCAAAATGGCGCTTATGCGACAGGTTAAGCCCATTGAGCATAATTTTTGCATTTATATTTGCACCGTCGATAAAGCCATGTTCATCCACGGCCAGCAAAGCGGCGCTGGTGGTGGAAAGATATTCATGGCGCGCGTGAAAGCTGATGATCGATGAGTTGCGGAACTCATCAATAAACAATCTGTTTTCCACATTCTTACATGCCAGCTTCACCAAAGCCAGCGTATGTTGTTGGCGCGATGAAGCATCCGATGTTGCGTCTATCATGCCCACAATTTCATTGTTTTGGCCATATATCGGCGCTGCAAAGCAAGAAAGATCGCCTAATTTTCGAAAAAAATGGTCGCGGCCGGCAACGATTTGCGAGGTGCCCGTATGCAGGCACAGCCCCAAGGCATTCGTGCCGCGGTAATTTTCTGTCCAAATTGAACCAGGGATGACCGCGCGGCCCGCATCGCTGGTTTTGAACTCTTCATCCAGCAGCGCATCTAAAACCACTCCGCTGCTATCGGCATAGGCAACCATGAAATTGGTCCCCGCGATTTGATTGTATAAAAGCTCCAATTCCGGCGCGACAAATTGTTTTATATATTCGTTCTTTTGCGTGATTTCTAAAAACTCTGTTTCTGATTTCACTGCATCAACGGGCTTTCCATTTGGGTCTAATCCAAAAGAAGAACTGCGCCGCCAACTGGCTGCAAGCGAGGCTTGAGAGATCTTAATCTCTGTTCCAAGCGCGGTTTGCGTCAAGGTCTCATCTTTGAAACGATTGCCCAATTGGCTCATATCCACCTCCCTTCTTCATTTATAATAGCGCCAAATAACGGATGCCTCAAATTGGCCATTTGTTCACAAACTGAACACAAATTAGGCGGGTCTGCACATATTTGAACAATTATATGGATTGTTTAGCTGAAAAACCAAGCAATATTCAGCAGGAGTTCTGAGAATGAAAGGCATATTATGAAAGCGCAGGTGCTGAAGCAATACGACGATGATCTAACAGCATCGTCTTGGGTGGATCTGGAAAATGTTCCCGATCCGAAAATCGAAAAAGCCAGCGATGTCATCGTGCGCATCGGCGGCGCAGGGGTCTGCAGAACAGATCTTCACATTATTGAGGGCGTTTGGCGCGAGGCAACCGATGCTGACCGTAAATTACTGCCATTGATTATGGGTCATGAGAATGCGGGCTGGATCGAAGATGTGGGCAGTGAAGTCGAGGGGCTTAAAAAAGGCGACCCCGTCATCGTGCACCCTAAAATCACCGGTGGCACCTGTCTGGCGTGCCGCCGTGGTCACGACATGCATGGAGAGAATGGATCTTTCCCGGGCGTCGACTGCGATGGGGGATACGCAGAGGCGCTGAAAACATCCGTGCGCAACATCGTGAAACTGCCGCAGACTTTGATTCCAAAGGAAGTGGCTGCTTACGCAGATGCGGGCCTTACAGCCTATCGCGCAGCGAAGAAAGCATCGCGTCACCTGTTGCCGGGTGAGAAATGCGTTGTGATCGGATCTGGTGGCTTGGGCCATATCGGCATTCAAGTTTTACGGGCCATGTGCGCGGCAGATATTATCGTAGTTGACCCCTCTGATATGGCGTTGAAGCTTGCGGAAAGCTGCGGAGCGGATGCGCTCGTCAAGGCGGATGGCAATGAGGTTGAAAAGGTGTTGGAGCTGACCAAAGGGTTGGGCGCCGAAGCAGTTTTGGACTTTGTGGCTGAGCGCGGCACAACCGCCAAAGGTCTTGCGATGACGCGGGCGATGGGCAGCTATTACGTTGTTGGATATGGCGAAGATATCAATGTTAGCGCGTTTGAGATGATCACGACTGAGAAGAACATCATTGGTAATTTGGTCGGAACATGGGCTGAGCTGACCGAATTGATGTCTTTGGCAGATAAGGGTCAGGTTCATTTGG
>Ga0228631_1001060_pt1 | contig 14161 bp, 20 predicted proteins | sample 39DmetaG_FD_183049 | JGI IMG/M metagenome (GOLD analysis project Ga0228631, IMG submission 183049) | Seawater microbial communities from Monterey Bay, California, United States - 39D | ecosystem: Environmental > Aquatic > Marine > Coastal | place: USA: California | collected 2016-09-28
GACCAAGTCTGCCCATGATCACGCGAAATCAGTGCCCGAGATCGCGTGAAATAGATGCCCAGCTTCCCGTGAAATCACTGCCCACGATCAGATGAAATCTGTGCCCACCATCCCGCGAAACACGCATTCATTGGCAAGAAAGCCGAGATCGACGACATGCTCGCCCGGCTTCAGAGCCTCAGCGACGAGCATTTCAACTGCCAACCCGACGAAATCAACTGGGGCCATGTTGGCACCCTTGAGCATTACGCCAGCCTGCTGAAGCGCATCACCGACAGCGCCTTCAACGAAGGCGAGCACGCGGAGTAAGCGCCATGGAAACCAGCACAATTCGTATCGCAATTCGTGAACTGCCCGATCAATTCGATCGCAGCCGCATCACCACAGTCCTTGACGAGATCGAATGCGCCTTGATGGACGACGGTGGCGTTTATGTTCGCGCCTACGCCGACAGCATGACGATCACCATCGAGGTGCCCACCAATCAACTGATCGACGCAGCCGCCTGTCTGAAAGACATCGGTCTGGTCTGAACTGCACAGACCTCAAGATACGCCCCGCACTCGCGGGGCCTGTCTCGGTAGAAGGACGCATGTCGCGATCCTCAAATACTGGAGACACATATGGCTCAGAAATCCACACCGAAAACAACCGTTGCACCCCCGCACCAGACCAAGCAGCAGATCGTGATTGACCTCCTGCGTCGGCCCGAAGGTGCGACCATCGAAGAGATCACCGCTGCCACCGAGTGGCAATCGCATACGGTGCGCGGCGCCATGTCCGGCGCGCTCAAGAAAAAACTTGGCCTCGCTATCACCTCGGAAATGGTGGATGCGCGCGGACGCGTCTATCGTATCGAAGACTGATCCCGCGCCGCTGCACCGCCGAAGTCACGGCGGTAAGGGAGTCTTGCGCGAACAGAGCCGTCGCTTGTCTGGAGCGGCGGCTTTGTCGTTCGGACCCGAATGGCCTCGAACACCCGCCGCAGCACATAGGACCGCACGATGCTGACGACGGTAAAGACCGCCCCCATTTGCAAGTTCTGGCCCAGCGTCGTGTGCAGCCCAAACATCGGGAAGATCAGGATCTGCGTCAGTACAGCGACGCCGTAGCCAACCGTGACATTCGCAATCGCTTCACAAAATGACATCAGACGGGATTGCTTCATTGGCTACCCCGCTCTGAGCGCAGATCATCAAAACTGGTCCCGGCGCCTTCAAGAACAGCGTGCTTGCCAGTAAACTGCTGCCACCGTTGAACAGCCACATCGACATACGCCGGATTAAGTTCAATCCCGTAGCAGACCCGCCCCGTGGTTTCCGCCGCGATTAGCGTAGTGCCCGAGCCCATAAAAGGCTCGTAGACAGCTTGGCCCTGGCTGGAATTGTTCAGGATCGGACGGCGCATACATTCGACGGGCTTCTGGGTGCCGTGTACGGTTTCCACGTCCTGATCCTTGTTCGCGATCTGCCATAGCGTCGTTTGTTTGCGGTCGCCCGCCCAGTGGCCCTTGCCGGTTTTCTTCACAGCATAAAGGCACGGCTCGTGCTGCCAGTGATAATCACCGCGGCTCAGCACCAAGCGATCCTTGGCCCAGATGATCTGGGACCGGATATTGAAGCCGGAGGCCTCGAGGCTATCGGCAACAGTGGTCGCATGCAGCGCGCCATGCCAGACATAGGCCACATCGCCAGGGAAGAGCGCCCAAGCCTCGCGCCAGTCAGCGCGGTCATCATTTAGCACCTTGCCGGTGCGCTTTGTGGCGGCGGCTCCTGCCTTGTTGCGCCAGCCGGGATCGTAGTCGACGCCGTAAGGCGGATCGGTCACCATCAGCTGCGGCTTCACATCACCGAGCAGAAGCTCGACATCGGTGGCCACGGTCGCGTCACCGCAGAGCAACCGATGCTTGCCGAGCAACCAGAGATCGCCAGAGCGGCTGACCGGATCCTCGGGGGTTTCCGGAACATCGTCCTCGCCCTCTTGAGGGCCCGTGCCCTCGTCAAGGCTCGACATCAGCACGTTCAACTCGTCGTCGGTGAAGCCTGTGAGGCCAAGATCGAAATCCGCCTCCAGCAGGTCGGCCAGTTCGAGGTTCAGCAGGTCCTTGTCCCACTCCGCATTCTCGCTGGAGCGGTTATCCATGATCCGGAAGGCCCGCGCCTGACTGGCCGTCAGCCCCTTGGCGACATGCACGGGTGCGGTCTTGAAACCGAGCTTTCGCGCGGCCTCGAGCCGCGTGTGCCCGGCGAGAACCACCATCGCTTCGTCCACGACGATGGGCTGTCGCCAGCCGAACTCCTGGATCGAAGCCGCAACCGTCGCAATGGCCTGCTCGTTGCGCCGCGGGTTGCACGCATAGGGAATGATCTGCTCAAGCGGCAGGTCCAAAACGTCCATGGGTCTTTCCTTGGATTTGGCATCGAAACGAAACGGGTCCGATGCATGAAACGAACCGAAGATCCGCGAAAGCGAAATGGGGTCAGACCCCCGTTTCGGTTCAGGCGGGTTTTTACAGCCCTTACGGCTTTGTTTTATTGAGTTTGCGCACAAAGCGAAACGAAACGGGTGTTTTGCAGGGTGTCACTGGGAAAGCGTTGCGCCTCGCCCCCCCGTATACAATCGCAAGCAGAAGGGACCCGTTTAATTTCAATGGGTTGTGAGGTGATTTATTTCGGACGAAGAGTGTTTTCTATCCATAAATCGATAAGCGGTGGCAGACCGGCAAACCATCAGCGTCCCAAGCAAAAACGGGGAGAGCCGTCTTCGATCGTACTCTCCCCATTATGCCTTACGCATAGCACGAAACTGTTGCATGTGTCGAAAACAAAAGTGTTGCAACATATTGCTTGTCAATCAGCGTTCAAGCGGTTGTGTAAGTCCCGACCTGTCTTGAAAAATGGCACAGATTTCGCATCGACCCAGACAGTTTCACCCGTGCGCGGGTTGCGCCGCTGACCAGAGTCGCGATGGCGAACACTGAAAACACCAAAGCCACGTAGCTCGAAACGCCCACCTACTGCGAGATGATCAACAATCGTGTCAAAGACCGCTGCCACAACCTTTTCTGCGTCACCGTTGGTTAGGTGGGGGTTTTCCACGGCAATCTTCGCCACCAATTCGCTTCTTTTCATGCTTCCCCCTTAGCCAAAATAGCATCATGCCCGCTCTAATCGGGCAGATTATATGAAAACCTGCCCGACAGCTTTGAGTCAATCAGCGTTTAGACGTGAGGAGATTTTCGTCAATGCCAGCTTATACTTGCGCCATGCCGTGGTGCGATCGATGCCCAACTCATAGGTGATCTCTTTCCACGGACGACGTGCCGCCCGTGACCAGATCAGCTTGCGCTCAGACTCTTCGATCCAAAGCACCCAATCGAAGGTCTGCTCGAGCCGGGTGATCGATGCCGCAGAAGGCCAGACGCGCATGGGCTGCGCCTCCATAACAGCAATCTCACGGCTGGTGCGCGCAATGTCAGGCCAGGCGTTGAAGTACCCCTTGGCCCTAACCGGTGGCAGTTTACGCAGCGTGCGGAATGCTTCTTCGAAATGATCCGCGACATCGTCGGCGGTCCAGGTCTTTTTCTCACCCATGGCGCACCTCACCAACAGGGCGTGGCCCATAGAGCTTTGTGCCCAATTGCTCGACCAGTTCACGTTCCGGCCAAGTCAGGCGTTGATCGTCAACGCTGACAGCCAGCACGCCCTGTTCGTGCCAACCGTCCCGTTTGACCTGATCGGGATCACGGCGGTGTCCGCCATAGCCTCTGGGTGTAAACCTCATGCCACACCTCCTTGGGTCTCGATGGCCCAGTGGAGGATCGCAATGGCGTCGGCCTCGTTGTCGTCGGCGGGCGAGAAGCCGCGCGCCCGTGCGGCGGCAATCATGGCCTGCTTTGGCGCGTTGCCCTTGCCGGTGGTGTGGCGCTTGATGGTGCCGACGGGCACGCCCGCATAGGGAATGCCCCTCAGCTCGCCCCAGCTTGTCAGTGACGCCATCAGGCCCCCATAGACATGGGCCGCGTCAGTGCCCGCATGACGACGGACTTCCTCGAACCAGATCGTTGCAATCGGTCCAGACAGCCGATCGAGCTCCGTGAGCCAGTTGGTGAACCGCAGATAGCGCATACCACCGCCATCGTAGCGGCCAGGTTTGAACGACGCTGTCCCGCTGGTGATCAGGCTGTCAAAGCCACGGATGGCCCAGCCTGTGGTCGTGCCTAGATCAAGCGCAAGGATGCAGCGCGGGGTTTGTGTGGGTTGGGTCATGTAGACCTCCTCTTCGATTTGATGAGCAAGGCGAGAGGGCTGGCCGGTGAAGGCTGCGGTCTCGCCAAGCCCCGAAGGGTGGTCTGGTCAGGTCAGGCGCAGGGCGACGAGGCCGCCCGGCAGATCTTTCAAAACATTCAGGGAAGGCTCTTGAAAGATTTCCGCCCCTAAGTCGTTGTCCTATATGTAAGATATATAATCTTTCAATTATTCAATATTTCAATAGGCACCTATTTCTTACTATTTAAACGCGCGCGTACGCGTATAGGGATAAGGGGTCCTCTTGAAAGATTGAAAGATTTGAAGGATTGCGTTTTTCCGTTTTAAGTCATGGTGTTATCCCCAAGTCACACTTCAAAATCAGCTTCAGTGGGTTTGAAGGATCTCCCGTCACCCGCCAAACCGCGCCAACCTGTACACCATGGCCTGCTTGGTCGATGAGCCGCGCATGCCGGTCGTGACATCCCCGCTTTCGATCAAGGTCAGCAGGATCTCATCACGGTCACGCGACTTGAGCCATTGTGAGGCGCGCGTGATTTCAGATTTGGCGATGCCTTTCGCACCTGCCGCTCGAATGATCTCCTTCAACCGCTTGAGATGCGCTTCCGTCTCGGTGTCAGCGACATGGCGTTCAACAGCCTCCATGGTCCGGCGCGCATAATGGCGCACAAAATCAATGGCCCAATCTGCGGCCGACAGATCGATCGCAGGCTTTGTCGGATCGCGCCCAACCGCCACAATCAGCGCCAGCTTTAACGCGTTCTCCCCAATACGGGCCAGGATCGCCGTGAAGGCTGTTCCACTTGCTGCGCGCAACTCCCCCGTCAGCTCTGCGCTGAGCAGTCGAAACCGGGCACGGGCCTCCTCGGTCATCGGCACGATAGTTGGGTTCACCGCAGTGTTCTGATCGGCCGTCTTGCCCGCAAGATTGCCTTTCTGGTGCCCACCACCGCAGGCCACGCTTTGCAGCCCGGCAATCAGCGCAGGTGGTGCCTGGCGCATGCCCACGGCGATGTTCTCGTCCGGATAATCCTCATCACTGGGCAGGATCAGAAAGCGCGCGAGCGAGCCGTCGACGACGTTTGCACCCTGCAATGCGCCCCAGAAGTGCAAAGGCGTCGTGGTGCCATAGACACTCAGGCAGGGTTGGTTGATATCCCTACGCTCGTTTGAGCCGTCACGGTTGGCATATTCCGCGCCGAGGAAAATCCCGCCCGCGGCCGTGTAAAGCTCGGTCATGTTGTCGAGGATTTCGGTAATGTGGCGCGGACTGCGCCGCCGGTCGGCTGCCGCTGCCAAGAACATCCCAAACTCATCGATCTGGAAGAGGATCGCAGGCTGGCGGTGCAGCGCGGTCAAAAGCCCCGCACCGGAGGCGATCTTATTGCCGCCCAGATGATGGGCCAGCCCCGCCTCAAAAAAGACCTCATTGATGATCTCGCGGGCGTGGTTCTTTCCTGATCCGCTATCCGCAATGCCCACGACATACAGGTTCGAGCGCAAGTTGCTTTCGGTGCGATACTGCCGCCCCATCAGCGCACCAATCGCGCAGAGGCTGGCGCCGAGCGACAAAAGCGGCTGAGGACGCCGGGCCGTCGACAGCATGTAATCGGTCAGATCGCCCACCAATCCATCGGGCATGACCAGCGTGAATGGCGAGATGACCGTTGGTTCCTCATTACCCTCAGACTGCTCTCCCAGCCTGGACAAAAGCCCCGCCGCTGGATGCTCGCCATCACAGGTAACAGCACCGTCCAGACATAGCGAGGCATCAGGTTGCCAGCCGCGCTCCATGGCAAGGTGGTAGATCGTGCCGGCGCCAATGCGATCGGGTTTGAAGCTGGCCCAGGCCTTAGCGGTCGCCGCGGGCACATCCTTGGCGGCCTGCGCTGACCAGCCGGCAAAGATATCGCCCCCAGCGTCACCAAGCGCTCCCTTCAGCGCCATGCCAATCCGCACCCAGCTGTCATAATCCAACTCCGCATTGGGCAGCCATTTCAGCGCGGCTTCAATGGCGGGCAATGTTCCCATCTGGCTATGGGCTTGCAGATGCTCCGTGCCCGGTGATCCTGTCGCCAGGCCAGGTTGCCGCAGATGTTCGGGCAACAGCGCATGGGCCTTATCAAGAAAGCTGCGTGCCATCTCTGCGGTAATCTCAGGTAGCTCTGTGATATCGAGATCAGCCAGCCCTTCCTCTGGCCACGCGTATGGCGCGCCTGTGTCCGGGTGGTTGGCATAAGCCACGAACTGCTGACCCAGACAAAGCACCTCCAGCGGATGACGTTTGATGCCCCGGAAAGGGGTTGCCGTGCGATAGATCAACATCCGCTTTGGCGCCTTGCCGATGCGCAGCGCCGGGGTATCCCCCAAACGGTCACGTGCCAGGTGCTCGATTTGAAGCGCCAATTCCGCATCTTCAACAACGTCGATATCGACAGCCGCAACCGTGCCGCCAACAAGCCCGATGCCACACTCGGGCCAGGTCGCCCATGTCGTCACCTCAACCTCCGTGGTCGGGCGTTCGGTGTGCCGGTTCCACTCGGGGTAGTCTGCCCATGCTCCACGCTTGAACTGACCTGGCTTTTTGGTGCCGGGACCGATCGGCAGAATGCCATAGCCATTGGTGACCAGCCGTGCGCCGAACCGCGCCATATACGATGTATTAGCCATCAGAACGGCACCTCCGGGGTCATTGCGTCGAGCCGTGTACGGTCTTGTCCCGCCAGCCCGCGCAGTTGGTCGCAATATCCGGTAATGACCGCATCGAGGAAGTGGTCCCACTCGGTCTCAGTCAGGGTGGCGAGATCAGATTTGCCGATACTTTCGAGGTATTCGCCACCATATTGGCCGCCAACGCTCATGGCCTGCATTTCATTTGGGGTGGGATCAATCATACCCGTCCTCCTGTGACAGATGTCCTGGCAGGTGCGAGAACAGAGGTGTTTGCGGCTTTGGTCCCGCCGCTTGTCCGAGACGGTGAATATCGGGTTGAACCACCCAAACCCGCGAGGTTCCCGGTGGCAGACGGCGCAGAGGCCGGAGTGGATGTGGCGCATGGATCGAACCTGTAGCCGGAGATTTCGAGAAAGCGGCCAGACGGGCGCACCGAGATCGCGGCGGGCCGGGCCAGTTGTCCCGCCTGTGCAATGGCATCGTCGACAGTGCGCGGCATCGGGCAGCCCGGCGCACGCTTACGCCACCACTCGAACGCCTTCTGGCGCGCATAGCCCTGATGCTCGACACAGACCCATTCATTGTAGGACTTGAGCCCGCAGCTATAGGTGACCTTCAGTGAGGGGCGCCCGCCGCGCTTGTCATGACGGCTATAAGATACGCCGTGGACCGGCAGCCATTGGACCTTCGGAGACAAAACCGGAAGCGTGGCCGCTGTGGGGGCGATTTTCACCTCCCGCGCCGGGAATTCGTATCCACAATCAGAGCATTCGGTGGCCGAAAGCGCGATGATGCTATCGCACTCGGGGCAGACCTTTGTGGGTGCCTCGCCACCCCCGCCATCGCCCGGGCGTTTCGGGCGGACCAGATCGATCGGTCCGTGGCGGCGGACATTGCCCGCAAAGTCGAGAACCAGACAGTTTTCCTTGTCCGGAGCCAGACGCGTGCCACGACCCACCATCTGGACGTAGAGCCCTGCAGATTTGGTCGGGCGCAGGAGCGCGATAAGATCGACGCCAGGCGCGTTGAACCCGGTCGTCAGCACGCCCATCGAGGCCAGTGCGCGGATTTCACCGCGCTTGAAGGCCGCGATGATGGCATCTCGCTCCTCCTTTGGCGTATCCCCGAAGATTGTGCTGCAGCTGATGCCTTGACGCCCGAACTCCTCGGCCACGTGACGCGCGTGCTCGACGCCCGAGCAAAAGGCCAGCCAGGATTTACGGTCTTTTCCATGGGTGATGATCTCGCTCACGGCTGCCCGCGTCGTCGCTTCGTGATCGACCGCGGCTGCCAGATCGCGCGCAATGAAATCCCCCGCACGGGCACCGACGTTCGAGACATCCAACCGGGTGGCAGGCTGCTTCGAGACCAATGGGCTGAGATAGCCAGCGTCGATCAGGTTGCGCACCGGTGCCTCATAGGCAATGTCGGTGAAGAGTGCGTCCTTGCCCTCATGCAGCATGCCGCTGCCCGTCCGGAACGGTGTGGCTGTGAGCCCGATCACCTTCAGCGCAGGATTGATCACCTGCAACGCGTCCAAAAAGCGCCTGTACATCGTGCTGGAATTGCCCGGGATCAGATGGGCCTCATCAATCAACACCAGATCAGTGTGGCCGATTTCATGGGCGCGGCGATGGATGGATTGGATGCTAGCAAACAAGACACGCGCTTGCGCCTCGCGCTTACCCAGGCCCGCCGAATAGATGCCCGCCGGTGCCTCAGGCCAAAGCCCAATCATCTCGGCATGGTTCTGCGCAATCAGCTCGCGCACATGGGTCACGATCAGGATGCGCTGATCCGGCCAAGCCTTCAGCACCCCCTCAATGAAGGACGCCATGACGAGCGACTTGCCGCCGGCCGTCGGGATCACAATGCAACAGTTGCCGGAATTTTCCTCGTAGTAATTGTAGATGGCAGCAACAGCAGCCTCTTGATAGGGTCTCAAAGTCAGCATTTTGGCTTCCTCCTAAGCGCGGCGTGCAAAGCCAGGTGCTCGCGGGCAGGCAGCACTTCCAGATTGTCCGGAGCGTTGTTCTGCCGGTTGTGATCTCGATGGTGTACGTGCTCATCCGGCCTCAGGGTCCGGCCGAGCTTTTCCTCGGCAACCACGCGATGTTCGTGGCGGCCGAAAAGCTTTCGATAGGTTGTCGGTTTCACGGACGGGAAGCGACGCAACTGGGCGGCGCGCATATGCTCCCGAACATCCGAGCTTGGCGCGACATAGCTTGGGTCGCCGTATCGGCGAATTCTCTGGGCGTGCTTGCCGCAGTATCCCTTAGCGCCTTTTTCAATCGTCGCTTCGCAATCTGGGAACCGGCAGGTCTTTGGAGGGCGACGCTTTTGTTTTTGCCGCATGGAAGACATCTCGCGTGCGAGGCATCCACAGGAACGAACACTCCCGGATTTCAAATTCCCAGTGGTGGCGCGGTGCTCGGCCCCACATTCGCACACACAAAGCCATGAGATTTCGCCCCTTCCGCTCCGAATGCCGCTATCTGCGATAATTGTGAGCCGACCAAATTTCTGACCAACACGAATACTTGCCGCTCTCATGGCGCAGCCTCCGTATTGCGGGCGTCATTTGACCAGGAGGCGCCATCGTTCATGCGGTAGGTGACGATGTCGTCCCCCGCATCGATGACCTCTCCCGGAACAAGATCGGGGATGAAGAGATGTTTGCCGCAGGCGGCCCGCTGCTCAGCCGGCGCCAGCATTCTGTCATGACGCGCGCAGTGCCATCCGCCATCGACGGCGATGGAATGCAGGCACGACCGACAGGTCACAGCAGCCCCGCCACCCTCATGACAGGCAGCATGGTGATCGCAAAAACGGCATTCGAACCAAGCGGGATCTTCGCTGATCCGTGCAGGCGGGTGCTGAGCGAAGATGACCCGACCTGCCTTCTCCAGAAGGCGTTCTGCTATGGCAGGATCAGCCTCAACCCGTTCGATATGCAGCGCGTCGGTGTTCTTGCAGACCGCCATATAGAGCGCGCGGGTGATGCCCGTGAGGTGCATGTAGATCTGCATCTGCGCGGCATGCTGCGGCTTCGATGCCACCACGCCTTTCGCGGTCAAATCCGCAAAACTCTTTACGCCATGCGTTTTGAATTCAAGCACATGCCAGGTTTTCGGCGCCTCAAGCAGACCAAGGGCGACGCCATCGAGAGAGCCGCCGAAATGACCGCCATGGGCCTCTACGCGGATTTGCCGTCCTGTTTCCGGATCCAGCTCCAAAACAGTGGCCCCGGTGGCACGCAAATTGCGCACCATGCGGTCCTCTTCCAGCTGGCCGGTTTCGAACAGACGCAGCAGGCGGCCAGAAAAGCGTGACGGTGTCACCCAGCGGAAATCATACCAGAGCGCGCGTGCGCAAGATTTACCGATGATGGATGCGCCGAGATGGTCACGGAAGCCATCGCCCTGGCGGGCCTCGTAATCGGCGTAGATTGCTGTAAGCGTTGGCGTGGGTGGTGCGGGAAGATCAGCCATCACAAGCCCTCCCGTTCACTGCGGGCTTGGGCCTCGGCCAGAATGCCACTCCAAGTGTCCGGGTCATGCCGCTCACGCAGCACGCCGATCAGCGCATCTTTCAGCTTTTCGCGGCGACGGCGGCCGGTGCCTTTGGCAAGCAATTCTGCCCGTTCACGGCACAGGTGGCGCAGCGCGGTCCGTGCCCGGTGGAACCAATCAGGGTCGATGGGCTTTTGCCCCCGTTGGCGCGCCAGATCAGCAGTCGCAATCTGCGTGCGGATCTTGGCAATATCGTCGTCGAGGTCGATCAGGCGGCGCTGGTCATTAGGCAAGCCGGGGCTGATCACGGCCCGAGGGGCCGCGTTATGCAGGTCAGTCATGGGAATATCCTCAGATGAGTTTGGGCGCTGCCCCGTCAGTCAGGGATGCGGAGCAGCGCGATTGATCAGCCCTTCTTGTTCCAGGGCGCGGAGGCCATCTTGTGCGGTGCGGAAGCGGCCTGTGTCGGGGGCGGTGCTGAAGGGGTTGCAGCAGGCTTTGCGGTGGCAGGAGCGCCTCCACCTTCAGGCGGCAGATAGGCGATGGCGTTGCTCTCGCCGTAGCCGTTCTTCGGCGGCTTGATCTTCACCTGGATCGTCATCGGGATCAGGTGCAGCTCCTCGCTGTCACTCACATGCATCCGGCCCGTCGCATGGCAGATTGCCGACAGCGTCCGCTGTGCAATCTCGACTGTAGTGGGGTTCGGGTTCACGAGGTTCAGCTGATCAAAGATCTTCCGGCCCTTATGCTGGCCGTCCAAAATATCCAGCATCAACCAGAGAAACTGGCCCATACCGTTGCGGGTCACACGCATTTCGCTCTCGACGATTTGAGCGCGGTATTTACCTGCAGGCAGCAGCTCATAGGGGGTGGTGGGTTCAACGCTTGTGGCGTCAAAGGACGTATCAAAACGTGCCATGGTCGTATCCTTTCAAGGCAATCATTGGGATTGGGGCATGGCTGCGAGGAACTCCGACCACAAAAGCGGCAGAGTGTCCGGCAGGCCGTAACGGTTCTTGGCGAGGAACGCGGGACGCTCTTCAGTGTGCATAACGCGCGCACCGGACCCGAGCGCCCGGGTCACCTTCTTGTTGAAGCCGACATCGGATTTGGCGACCGAGATTTGATAGTTGGCGAAAAGCACCACATCGGAATGCTCCTGCAGCAGCGCCGAGGCGCGGGTCTGCAGCTTGATCACATAGCGGTCGTAGGGCTCATGCTCCGGGCTGTCGAAACGCTTGATGTCGGTATGGGCGATCTGGATAACCACCATGCCCTTCCGGTCGCGCAGCGCGTTCAGCTTATCGAGATATTCACGCCAAATGGTCAGCGCCTCGGCATAGCCTTTGCCAAAGCCCGGGGTTTCGATCGACTGCCAACCATTGCGTTTGCACGCCTCAGCCCAGATCAGCGGCTCGAGCCAGTCGACACTGTCAACGACAACCGTGCCGTAGTCGTGATCTTCCTCCAGCAAGGCGTCGAGCGCTTGTGCAACTTCGGCATAACTCGTCGCCAACGGAAAATGCGGGACCTGCAGTTTGCCAAGCCCATCCTCGGTCATAATGAACACCGGCGCGCCCGCGTCAGCGGCAAAGGTCGATTTACCCACCCCGGCCACGCCGTGGATCAGGATACGCGGTGGTTGGAGCACCGAACTGGTGCGCAGAGATGCAAGAGAAATAGCCATCAGCGCACCTCCTCGTCCAGTACCAGGCGGAACTTGGGTTTGCCGGTCCGAACCATGCGCGCAGGCTCAAAACCCTTGCGCCAGCTTTCTGGCAGCGCCGTGTATTTGCGCTCGGACACCTTCAACGTGGTGTCGATGAACTCGGACGGATCTTCGCCTGCCGAGGCGATGTTTTCTGCAATCTGGGCGAGTTGCGCCTGATCCCAATCGATCCGTTTGGTCAGGTCCGAAATCACGGTGACGTCGCCATCTGCAAAGCGGATCGTGCCGGTGTCCTTGCCCGCCTCAGAGCGGCACTCAGCAGCACGCTCGGCGTATTTCAGGGCGATTGCACCATCGAGCCAATCCGAGACCGTTTTGGCCTGGGTGAGCTGCTGATCAGCCGCCTCCTTCAGCATTGCCAGCTGATCAGCGGGCAGTGCCGCGATTTGGCCAACCGGCATGCGGTGGATCTCGGCCAGTGTGATGTGGTTAGAAATTGTCATATTCGTCCCCCTTAAGCCGACATTGGGCGGTGGGGCTCGTGATCCGAGCCACGGATTTGCTCGGCCTCGAAAGCCTCTACGTCTTCGAGCCGGTAAATGACCCGGCCACCCAGTTTGATGAATTTCGGGCCTTCGCCCGTCCACCGCCAACGCTCCAGCGTGCGATGTGAAATGTTCCAGCGAGCCGCCAGCTCGATCTGGGAAAGGTGTCTTAGCGCCATGTGAACCTCCTTGTGGTTTTTGCGAACACTTGCGGGATCACCATGACCGAGAGGGTGGGAGGCACCGTGGAGGCAACCGGGAGGCAAACTGGGAGGCAGCGAAGTTAGATGCCTTAAAATGAAAAAAGCCGCCCCGAAGGACGGCCTTTTCATAGAAAAACGTTAGGCAGGATCAGGGATCGATCCAGCAGTTGCCGTTCTCGACCTTGACGAAACGCCATTTGTCGATGCCGCGGCCAAAAGCCTTTTTCAGTGTGTTCACCTGACCACCATAGCCAGCCTCTTCCAGAACAGTGGCAAGACGCAGGACTTGTGACTTTGACCAATAGGCCGCAAACAGAATTTCCAAGAACCGACGCTGCTTGTCTCCGCGGAACGTGAGAGTTTCACCCCGATACCAGACGATCCCGCAACCATCCGAATGATCGATCGGGAACCGATGCTGCGCCTCGCCCGGGAAGACCCTTGCGCCAACGGCCTGCGGTGAGATGGCCAGCTTTCCAGGCGCTTTGGCCACATCGGTCACACTGATGATGATGTCCTTCTTACTCGCAGCAACAGGAAGGCGATCGCCTGGTGTGGACGTCAGGATGACACGGACCTCGTCAGGCGGCCTGCGTTCCAGGAGAGCACCAACCTTTTTCCACACCGCAGGATCTGAAAGCCGTCGCGCAAACCAGACCGGCACAGGCGATTTCGCGCCCTTGAGCTGGATGGTGCCAATGTCCCAGGCGACACTATCGATCAACGAGATCGGGCGCACCGGGGCAGCGCGCTCGAAATCTACCAACATCTTCGCGAAGAGCAGCGGGTAATCAACTGTAAGAGCTGCGATCTCCTCGGCATCGACCGCAACCCACCGACCGATGCTGTTGTTGTATCCATACTGCCTGCGCTCGGCGCACCACTCTGCAGGAATGGGCTCGTCTTCGTAGTCATCCATAGCGGTGACGACCGGGATATGTCCGGACGCGACCATAAGCTTGGCCTCGAGCAACTGATCCGTTGCCCGAGGTGAAACTTGCCGCAGGACCGATGCCTGCACCTTGGCCGCGCGGGTCTCCATGACCTGCAGCAGCATATCGACCGCCCGCTTAGTCAATCAGGTCACCGATATCGGAGCTGTCGGTCAGAATGCCCCAACGGCGCAGATACTTGTCGCCAATCAGGCGCTCATGCGGGGTCATATCCTTCAAGTTGCAGCCATGTGGCATGGTCACCGTCAGCGTCAACGATTTGCCCCGCCCGCCGCTCGGGCCGGGCTGAAACTTGATTGTGAACCGCGCGCGCGTGACGATCCATTCAGGCGCTTCAG
>Ga0228631_1001061_pt1 | contig 14123 bp, 12 predicted proteins | sample 39DmetaG_FD_183049 | JGI IMG/M metagenome (GOLD analysis project Ga0228631, IMG submission 183049) | Seawater microbial communities from Monterey Bay, California, United States - 39D | ecosystem: Environmental > Aquatic > Marine > Coastal | place: USA: California | collected 2016-09-28
GAGGATAAGATATATGTTGGATCAGGAACGCTTGATGGAGAAACAAACCTTAAAACTGGTATGCATATCTTTGTTGCAGATAAGGGCGATTATTATGACATTTCTGATGAATTGCCTCAGTATCAAGAGTGGAATTAAAATGCTGTGTAATATTTATAACTATCTTAGCTAATTTTTTTATATAAATATCCAATAACATTAAATGTAGCAAACGCAATTGCCGCGGCACATACTATAGTTGGGCCAGCTGGTGTATCGAAGATATACGCTGCCTCAAGGCCGCCAAATGCAGACAAGCTGCCTATTAATGCTGCGATTATTGCCATCGCTTCTGGAGTGCGCGCAAATATTCTTGCAGTTGCAGCGGGAATAATAAGCATTGCAACTATTAATAAAACACCCACAACTTTAATCGCAACTGCAACTGTTATAGCTAGAGATAGTGTGAGTATAATTTTATCGCGTTTTGGATTTAGCCCACTGGCGTAAGCCATTTCTTCATTTAAAGTACTCATCAAAAGGGGTGACCACCGCCAGTACATAAGTAGGAGTACAAGGATTACTCCAATCCATATTATTGCGAGGTCATTTTGTGATACAGCTAATATATCTCCAAATAAATATGCCATCAGATCGATTCTGATACCTGAAAGGAATGAAACAAATACGAGCCCAAATGCTAATGACGAGTGGGCTAAAACGCCAAGTAGTGTGTCTACAGCATAATTTTTTCCTGATAGAAGTGTCACAATCCATGCCATAAGTAGTGCGATTAATAGTGCGCCAGCAAAAATTGAAATTTGCAACATGAGAGATATGGCAACTCCCAAAATTGCTGCGTGGGCAGTGGCCTCGCCGAAATATGCCATTCGTCGCCAAACTACAAAACACCCAAGTGGTGCCGCCGCCAATGCCAAGCCAATACCAGCCAATACTGCTCTCGTCATGAAGTCATCAAGCATTGTGCTCTACCTCCTCATGTGAGTGATCATGATCATGATCGTGGTGGTGTTGATATAGTGCCAGCGTTCCTGCAGTTCCTGCGCCAAACATAGCCTTATATTCTGGATCAGATGCAACATTTGCAGGAGTACCCGAGCAACAAACATGTCCATTTAGACAAATTACTCGATCTGAAGTGCTCATGACTACATGAAGGTCGTGGCTAATCATTAGCACTGCGCAGTTTGTATGCCGCCTGACTTCTTCTATTTGCTTGTAGAATAATGCGGAGCCTGGCTGATCAAGGCCCTGTGTCGCTTCATCTAATAACAAAATATCCGGTTTGTTAATAATTGCTCGCGCAAGAAGTACACGTTGGAACTGGCCACCAGAGAGCTGTGTGACTTGACTTTTAAAAATATCAGGAACACCTGATTTCTCAAGGGCATCAAGGCATTCTCTTTTGTTGATATTGTTTGATAATTTCATAAACCGTTCGACTGTCATTGGTAAGCTGTAGTCAAAATTTAATCTTTGGGGAACATAGCCGATTTTAATGCCGGGCTTTAATGATATTGTTCCTCTTTGAGGAGTTTTCGCACCAATTATTGAGCGTAAGAGACTTGTCTTGCCAGATCCATTTGGGCCGACGATTGTGACGACTTCTCCCGCATCAATTCTTAGATCTACTCCATGCAAAACAGATTTTGCGCCATAGCTTACGCAAAGGTTTTCAATAGAAATTAAATTCATAAATGACTTGTCTCTATACATGACTGGCAAATTCCTTGGGCTTCTATAATTGTTTGCTCAATTTGGAAGCCAGTAGAGTTTGCAGTCTCTTTAAATGAAATATTGTGTGGCGCTGATTGAGTTTCGGCAACCATATTGCATTTTTTACATATCAAAAACGCTGGAGAGTGATTTGCACCGGGAAGTGAGCATGCAATGAATGCATTTAATTTTTCTATTTTATGTGCAAAACCATGTTCAACAAGAAAGTCTAATGCTCGATAGGCCACTGGTGGTTGATTGCTAAATCCTTGTTCGCGTAACATTGCAAGTATTGCATAAGCCCCAAGCGCGCGATGTTCTTGCAATAAGAGTTCTAAAACTTTTTTTCTTATCGGCGTTAATTTTATTTTATTTTTTGTACAGTACTCTTCAGCCGAATTGAGTGCATTTTCCAAGCATGCGCCATGATTATGTTGTTCAAATCCAACTAAAGCTGGAGTTTTTTTGTTCACGGGGAAATCTCCTATTGCAATGTTATAACATAATATATTACTAACACTTAATGTAATAATATAACATGGAGGAAGTAATGTCCAGAAAACTTATATCAATATCAACTATTATGACCCTTATGAGTACGAGCGTCATGGCTGATGTACCAAACGTGGCGGCAGATATTGCCCCAGTTCACTCGCTTGTTTCAAGAGTAATGGACGGTGTTGGTGAGCCAAAATTGGTTATTCAGTCAGGGGCATCTCCACATGGATATAGGCTTCGACCATCTGAAGCAAAGGCAATTCAAGATGCCAACCTTATTTTTTGGATGGGTGAGGAACTGACACCATGGCTTGATGGGGCTATTGACACACTTGCTTTGAATGCATCCGTCACAACATTGCTAGATCAGGAGGGCGTTGTTCTTCACGATTTCCGTGAGGGTGTACTTTTTGAGGCGCACGATCACTCAGCGCATGACGACCATGATGACCACGACGACCACGATGATCACAAAGACCACGACGATCACGATGACCATGACGATCATGATGATCACAAAGACCACGACGACCATGACGATCATGACGATCATGACGACCACGATGATCACAAAGAACACGACGACCATGATGATCACGATGATCACAAAGACCACGACGACCATGATGATCACGATGATCACAAAGACCACGACGACCATGATGATCACGATGATCACAAAGACCACGACGACCATGACGACCACGATGATCACAAAGAACACGACGACCATGATGATCACGATGATCACAAAGACCACGACGACCATGATGATCACGATGATCACAAAGACCACGACGACCATGACGATCATGACGACCACGATGATCACAAAGACCACGACGATCACGATGATCATGACGACCACGATGATCACAAAGACCACGGTCATGGCGCTCATGACCCTCACGCATGGTTATCACCAGAAAATGCAAAATTATGGTTAAATATTATTGCATCTAAGCTGTCTGTTGCTGATCCTGAAAATTCCACAAGCTATTTCACTAATGCCGCAGCTGGGCAGGCAGAGATTGAGGATGTGGTTGCTGAGGTCAGTGCGACTTTAAAGTCAGTTCAAGGTGGTAAGTTTGTAGTGTTCCATGACGCGTATCAATACTTTGAAAATGATTTTGATTTTTATGCGTCTGGTGCGATTTTATTGGCTGATGCATCGGACCCAAGTCCAGCACGTATTGCTAAGATCCAGAAAAGAATTCGTGATGAGGGTATCCAGTGCGTATTGGCTGAACCACAATTTAAAAAAGGTTTAGTTGCGACAGTCATGGAAGGTAGTGAAGCCACTGCGAGTGTGATTGATCCACTAGGTGCTAATATAAAGCCAGGGCCTAAGCTGTATACTCAACTCATTAAGAATATGGCTAAAACACTCAGGGATTGCTTCTAATATCTGAGAAATTATAAAAAATTCTCCAACAAGAATATTTGAATTACGAATTCATCCCAAAATCTTGTTGGAGAAATATTATTACTGAAAGCAATAAGAATATTGATTATTGCAAACATAAAATAGTTTTTGTGTTCAGAAAAATTAAATCTCTAATAAAAATTTATTTATATTTTTCATCTCAAAATTGATATAATAATCTAGATTATCCACTATAATTAATTCTATTAACAAAAATCAAAATCGAGAAAAGAAAATAGGAAAATAAAATGTCAGATAATGTAACAGATGAGAATTTTGATAAAATTCACGAGGCAATCGATGAGACTATTACTGGGCTTGAGGACAGTGGGAGTGAATTGGGTGACATAGCATTATGCATGTTTGTAGAGGGCGCAAACATTCTCGAGCAGATGGGGTTATCTAAGGAAGAGATCAGCGCAATGGCGTTAGATTTTCTGTCTTCTGATGAAGCTGTAGTCGAAATGCCGAGTGGATAAATTTTGGAAATCAATATCAATTGTTATTTTTATTATTTATAACCATCTCAACCATTCTGAGAGTGAACATAGCCGTCTTCTGAAGCACTTTGAGTCGATTAAGATGGCCCGATAAACAAAATATGTATCGTATCTTTTTAAAACATGCATTTTACAATTTGAAAGGTAACGAGCCTATTGTTACTACTAGAAACCGCAAAAACTAGGGAAGATCTAGGCTCGTTATGATACAGAGTATCACCAAGCATAAATTAAACAAGCATAAATAAATTGTTTTGATATATGAAATGGATAACGAGTTTGTGTGAAATGCTAAGGGGGAGAAGCTACCATGATGGTGTCGACACAAACTCGTTATGATATGAGTTAGTATTGTATGTTAATACGTCAAGGAAGTTTTTATATTTTTTATTTATTTTTAAAAATACGCGTCTGCTGAGACGATTATAATGACGAGAGCTGCACATAAACAAAAATAAATTATCACAAGTTTGCGTACCTTCTCCTTATTATTTAGACGGCGGTTTCGCAATTCTTCCTCAGTTGGTCTTGGCTGATTACGTTTTATCTTATAATTATTTAATGAACCACGCATCCAGTTAATGACATTACTAATCGCCCAGAAAACAATTCCAGCAAGAAGAATACCTGCGGCTAATCTTAGAATTACAATCATTTTAACCCATTCGTTTATTTGCTAGACATAGACACATATACTTTAAACTTGTTATGAGTATGTGCAATATTTCCTTTAATATAATTCATTTTATGAATTTTATAAGAGTTCAAAATTTTATTTATTTTAAGACAAGTGAGAATGAAATGACGAAATATAATGGGAAGTGTTCATGTGGGCAGGTGGGCTATACACTGAAAAATGATCCCATATTTACTCACGCGTGCCACTGCTCTTTGTGCCAGAGATATACGGCCTCCGCATTCATTTTGCACTCATTAATGGAGACAAGCAACTTTACTCTTATAAAGGGATCTTTAAGTGAGACTGTTGGGCCATCGGGAAGTGGTAAGGGTCATGTAATAAAAAGATGCCCTAATTGTGGTGATCAGATTTACAGCCACTTCATGGGATTAAATAACTTACTCGTCTTGAAGACCACCACTCTCAGTGATGCCAATGAACTTCCCCCGCAGGCTCACGTCTTTTTGGATAGTAAGCTTGAATGGTTAAAGCTTAGCGATGATATTCCAAAGTTTGATAAGTTTTATAGGCGTGAAGAAATTTATTCTGATGATAGTTTAAAAAGAATGAAAATAGCTTTACAATAATGGCCATATTTCAAATATTATCATAAACATTTTAATGGAGAATTGGCATGGAATTTTTACTTGTTTGGATTTTGAGTGGCAATGTGTTGGATAGCGGATTGCGATATGATGACGCTGCGAGTTGTTACGCATCCGCCCAAAATAGTGGAATGGAATTGAAGGGAATTGGTCTCAGTGGACTGCAGTTTACCTGTATTCCAGTTTCTGAGGATCAAGATTTGAAATTACTAATTCCCTCAACACCACGCTCTTCATTTCCGTTTTAATTTACAAAAATAAAAAACATGGTATCTTTATGAAACTTAATAATTAATAGGTTTTGAGCATGCTTTGGTATTACTTGCGAATATTAGTAATATTATTCTTTGGATTAATTTCTTTCAGTGATCCTGTTACAGCAAATAATGTGCTAGAGGCACAGAAAATGTTAACAAAACTTGGGTACGCTCCAGGTCCAATTGATGGCGCATATGGATCCAAAACTAAATATGCTTTAGAGAATTTTTATGCAGCCCAAAATAAAAAATTTGATGGCGAGTTAACTAAAATTGAAATCTCAGCTTTAACAAAAGCCTCAAAAAACCCAGATTTTTCTTTTGAAGCTTTGAAAATGATGGATGACCACGTTGAACAAAGTGATCTCCTGAAAGTGCCATTACCCAAAAGTAATTTAGTAATTAAGGATTATCAAAGGTTTCGAGATTACAGACTAAATCATTATAAACACAATTACTCTTTTACAGACTGGCTCTGGAAAGAAGAAGGTAGTAATGGGAAAATTTTAGATAAAAATTATTGCTATGAAACTCTGGCAAAGTTTTTAATTCCTACAACACCTAATTTAAAATTTAAGGGAAGATCAGAGTCTGATTTTACAAGATGTCAAAGTTCGTTTCTAACATATGGAGTAATCAATTTTAGTGCATCATTTAAAATGTATCAAAAGTTATTTTTAGAAATGGCTACATCAGAAAAAGATCACTGGGTTTACAGACGATCAGCTGGGAAAGACAATAATCCAACTTTTTATCACTTGGGTGGGGTTATTGCGACTTTCTATATGTATTACGCAGTAAATTATGAGGCATTCAATTATACAAAAAAAGAGCGGGTTATTATTGAAAATTACTTCAAGAAAAAAGCATTTTCTGAACGGTTTAACCTAGATGGTGATCGCAGAATCTCACTCTGCCCAATAAAAAAGCCGATGATTTTAAATAAACGTATTCATATGACTAACAACTGTGGTTCAGTGAGGCTAAGGTTTGCAGCAGGTGAATTGGCACTCGCAATTGTGACGCAAGACAAAGCACTCTGGAAGAAAGGCCTTTGGGATCTTGATTATGCACTTAGCATGACAAATGAAGAAGGATTTTTTGTCCCTCTTTCTGCAAAAGGCTGTAGAGCACTTGGCTATACCTATGACACAAGTCGGCTATTCTCTTTAAATGTTGAGATGTTAAAATTAGCGGGATATGATTTATTAGGTTATAAAACGAGACACGGGAAAACTATATCTAAGGCTTATGAAATGCTTTTTAAGCAGTACGAGGATATAACTATATCTAATCATATAGCAAAAAAGGGAATTGGTGCAGTAAGTTGTGGAGAAAAACCTTATAAAACTCACAATGAATTTCTGTTTCAAGAATTTGGCAAACTTGATGATGGTGGTCTTAATGATGAGTGGGTACCTGGGTTTGGACGTTTTATCAATTGGAGCATAAGATTTGTATCTGAAAAACACCCCGAATGGATAAAGGCAAATACGCTTCGCGAAGTTGAAACAGATCCGTTCATTGGAAATTATCATACTGTAACTGCATTTGAAATTTATAATGCAAATGTGTTATCTGAGCCTAAAAGCATTTGGTCAGAAAGGAAAAAAAATGCTCAAAAGAAAGAAGCCGAGCTTCAAAAACGTAAAGAGGAAAAGCGCAAAAAAGAGCAAGCAAGGCTGAAAAAGTTAGAAGAGGAAAAGCGCAAGCGAGATAAGGCGGAGCGTTTACGAAAACGTGAAATGTTATTCTCGTACGATGGCATATACAAAGTTCAACTAGGACAGGACCGTAATCTTATTGATGGAAAAACCTACCAAGACTTTGGGTCAATACTATTCTCACTAAATCGTGGCCAACCTAACTTAGATGATAATAATATTTTATATAAAGCGTTTGGTTTAGACGAGATTAAATTCTTATTAGATTACGATGGTTATATGACTGTTAGTGGGCAAGTCTTGAGCAATGTAGATACAGAAAAAAAATGTGTTTATATTGCGGGAAATTTAAAATCGGATAAGAAATTTAATCCAAAATCTAACCAAAATTGCAGTGCAAGTGGACAAAATTTTTCAATGAAGTTTAAGAAAATATCTGATGATATAAACTTTAATTTTGCTCAAGAAGAAGACCTAAAAGAACTTGAAGGCGAGTATGATGTGCAGTGGTTCATCACAGGCATCAACTCTACTGAAAGATCACTTTATGCAAAAGATACATTAACGCTATCGAAGGGTGTAGGTGTATTTTCTGGCAATGAGGAAGATAAGCAACCGTCGTCTGAATTGCGCAAAGAACTTTCCCTTCAGTATAATGCAAATGGTGATATTGTAATTCTTGGACGTCTGGACCTAATGGAAAAATTGGATGTCAAACAATGGCACGCATCAGGTAAAATACATCCAAATGAAAAAACTACGATTAAAACAGTTTGGGGTTTAGGTGACATAATTGAACTAGAGATAGAAAAAAGTAAGAGAGCAGAGACCAGAAAGCTTATTAAAGAAAATGGAAGAGAAAAAAAATATGTTAAAACCAAACATATTCAACATTCAAGATTTTCAAAACATATTGCAACACCATTCCGAGACTTGAAAGTAAGTGAAGATTTTACATTAATTGATAATTTTGATTCTTTTATGGGATCTCATGAGAGTTATCTTAAGGGGAAATTGCCTGACCAAAATCATCCCTTTAGCTATCGAGTGGAACAAGGTATTAATTTTGATAAATGTGTTGAAGATTTTATTCAAACAACTTCTAATAAATCTTATCCAACAATGCCTATGCACGGGGTGACTGCGTATTGTGGAAATATGATTTCACAAAGATTTTTAAACAGTCCAGAAACTGGAATAGAAAACTATCGTGAAATCCTTTTGGGTTGGTTGGAAAATGGCATAATTGAAAACCCAAATAAGTTTGGCAAATTACTATCAGAAAAAGTCATGAGAGAATGGACTTTTGCAATAAGTAATAATATACCAAATATTCTTACTCATTATGCATTATATCATCAGTTATATAATTTTGATCAACAAATACATCAAAGTATATTGAATATGGGGGAGGCCTTTTACACGCAGTGGGATTATTATCCATTAATAATTCGTGGAAGCTCATTTTCACAAAAATTGTGTAATTTGAAAAGCCAATATAAAGTAGTAGTTGGATCTAATAACCATTGTGGAACATTTAATGCTTCAATGGCGACTGGTGGTATTTATTTTGGTCTAGAGTTTAGTAGTCAATTGGCATTTGATACTGGCATACGTCATCTAGAAATAATGCTCGCGACCTTCAACAAAGATGGAGTTTTTACAGCCCATGCTCAACGCGGAATTTGTGCATTGGGATACATGAAAGAATTCACTCCGCAATTTGAGTTAATTCACTACGCTTTTTCAAAAGCATATGGAATAGATTTTATTAATACAAAAAATATCAACGGCGTCACTCCAGCTCAGGCTTATTTGAGGCTTTGGAAAATAGCGCACGATCCTCTTGAGACGGTAGTTAAGTACTGGCAAGGCTATGATCAAATGGGGTGTAGCCGAAATGGAAAAAACCAGGCTAGTATGGTTGCACAATTAAAAAAAGATCCAAGTACTTACAAAGATTTTTGGAATGGTTTTAATTATGAAGACTTTCTATTGAAATCTCCAATACTTGCGAAACAAGTTCTGCCACATGAATGGAAAGAAATGGACAAATCCTACGTGAGAGAAGGTTTTGTAGGAGAAGTAGTAATATCTGGAAATCATATTGTAGGTATAAGTCCTTATTTATTACAACTTGCCTTGGGTAATTTTGAAGATGACCGTAGAGAATATGCAGAAGGGTTTAAAAGAATAAAAGATGAAGAACTCAAGCTAGAGAAAGCAAAGCGCTTAAGAAAGCGGGAAATGTTATTTGCATATGATGGCACTTACAAAGTCCAGCTTGGACTGAATCGAGGTACTATTGATGGACAGATATATCAAGATTTAGGATCAATACTATTCACACTTAATCGCGGTCAACCAAAGTTAGATGAGAATAATATATTATACCAAGCGTTAGGCTTGAACGAAATTAACTTCTCACTAGATTATGATGGTTATATGATCGTCAGCGGGAAGTTTTTAGGTGAAATAAATTCAGAGAGGAGATGTGCTTATTTAGCTGGAAATTTAAAGTCAGATAAGAAATTTAACCCTAAATCTAGCCAGAATTGTGGAGCATCTGGGCAAAGCCTTTCAATGAGACTTGAGAAGATTTCTGATGATGTGAACATGGATTTGGTTGATGAACAAGAATTAAAAAAAATAGACGGTGAATATGATGTGCAGTGGTTTATTACGGGTATAAACTCAATTGAAAGGACCCTTCGAGCAAAAGACAAGTTAACACTTTCAAATGGAGTTGGCGTGTTTATAGGAAATGATCCCAACAAGCAACCGTCATCTGAATTACGTAAAGAATTATCAATCCAATATAATGCAAATGGTGAAATTATTATTCTTGGAAAAATAGACCTGATGGAAAAAGAAGATGTTAAAAAATGGTATGCATCAGGCGAAATACATCCAATAGAAAAAACTATGATTAAAACAGTTTGGGGTATAGGTGATATAATTGAACTAGAGATAGAAAAAAGTGAGGTTGTTGAAGTTTCAAAAGCAATTGAACCTGAGACATTAATTCATGGTGGTGATTTTGTTTATGATGAAAAAAATAATTTCTATCAGTTAAAAAGACATAATGAAATCACTGCAATAAACCAAATTGATTTTTCTTTAAGTGTCGACTCAGGTAATGAAAAAATATTTAATGGTGATATTGCATATTCAACTAATGCAAATAGTTTTGAAACCACATGGATAGACCTGAAGATAAAGGAAACTAATGAAGTTTCACAAAATATTAAAATTGGTTTTTTAATAGAGGAGCGAAGTTTTCCCAACCTTGCAATTGCATTCTCTATATCCAAAAATGAATGTGGTGTTTTTGAAGATATGGCTAATGACAGCTTCATCATACCTCTAAAAACAGACGATTTAAGCGACTTAGAATTGTTTGATTGCCATCTTAAGGCTTTACAAGAAAAACTTAATGAGGATGATTTTGGTATTCTCAAAGATCGAATTAATAATGCTATAAGTCTTGTAGACACTATTGAAATAACAAACAAATATTTTTAATCTTCTTCAGCTAAGAAGCGTTCGGCCTCAAGAGCTGCCATGCAGCCCATTCCCGCAGATGTAACCGCCTGACGGTAAATATGATCTGTTAAATCGCCTGCTGCAAATACACCGGGAATACTTGTTGAGGTGCTGTCTGGCTTTGTGACTACATACCCACCCATGTGTGTCTCGAGTTGATCTTTGACTAATTCATTTGCCGGTGCGTGCCCAATGGCAACAAAGACACCCTTGCATGGTAGTTCTGTAATTTCACCTGTCTTGGTGTGTTTCACTTTGATGCCCTCTACGCCGAGCGGCATATCAGTTCCAGTGACTTCAACCAACTCATGGAAAAATAAAGGTTCAATTTTTTTATTCTTCATCATGCGGTCTTCTAAGATCTTCTCGCAACGGAATTCATCGCGTCTGTGAATGAGTGTAACCTTTGATGCAAAATTTGTAAGAAATAATGCCTCTTCGACGGCAGTATTGCCGCCACCTATTACAACTATTTCCTGCCCGCGATAGAAAAACCCATCACAAGTAGCGCACGCAGATACACCAAAACCCTTAAACTTTTCTTCAGTCTCTAAGCCAAGCCACTTAGCGCGGGCTCCAGTTGCTAATATTACTGCGTCACAGGTATAGATCGTCCCGCTGTCACCCTTTGCAGTGAAGGGACGTTTTGATAAATCTAGGTCGCTAATAATGTCACCAATAATTTCAGTTCCCATTGCCTTGGCGTGTGATTCCATGCGGATCATGAGATCTGGGCCCTGAACTTCAGTGTCACCAGGCCAATTTTCTACTTCAGTTGTTGTGGTTAATTGCCCACCTGGTTCAATACCCTGAACGAGCACTGGATTTAGCATTGCACGAGACGCATACACAGCCGCAGTGTAACCTGCTGGGCCTGAGCCAATAATCAGAAGTTTGGTGTGTCTAGTGTCAGCCATTTCGGGGAATCCTTTATTCTGTTTTGAAAGATATACTTTGGTTTAAAGAAAATTTGAACCATTATAATTGCATTTAAATACTTATTTTATTACAAAACTTTGTAATTTAATTGCGCAATATTGATTGTATGTGTAAGATTATGTGAAACAAGGAAACATTAAATGCATAAGCTTGATGATATTGATTTGCAAATCCTGAAGCTTCTTCAGGAAGATGGCAGGATGAGTAACGTAGAAATTTCTGCGCAAGTGGGTCTGTCAGCTCCACCTTGTTTGCGTAGAATTCGGGCACTTGAGGATGCCGGTCTTATTCGGGGATATCACGGTATTGTCGACGGTAAGGCACTCGGATTTGATGTGCAGGTTTTCGCAATGGTTGGATTGCATTCTCAGGCGGAGGCTGATTTGCAAGCATTCGAAGCAAAATGTCTCAAGTGGGACTACGTGCGAGAGTGCCACATGCTGAATGGTGAAATTGATTTTGTCTTGAAATGTGTTGCGCCAGACCTATCAAGTTTTCAAAGCTTCCTGACTGAAAAATTAACAAGTGCGGATAACGTTGCGAGTGTGAAGACATCTCTTGTGATTAGATGTGCTAAAGATGTCCCGGGCGTCCCAATTACCACACCTACAGAGTAATGACAGAAATAAGTCGCCCATAGTCAGGCTCACCTAAGTGTGTGGACTTCCTGTATGAATAGAATTTGTCACTATCCTCGTATGTGCAGTGTCCAGTCCACTCTGGATTTGTAACCCCTGCATTTCTCAAGGCGTGAAGGCAAAATCCAGGTAAGTCAAAATGGTATTTATTCTTTTTTCCATTTGCGAAAAACCTCATATTGTATTGATCCTCGAGAAGAAAATTTTCAAGGAATTCCTCACCCACTTCATAATTTTTTTGGCTTATACACGGGCCAACTACTGCCCGAATATTTGAAATATCTGCACCCAGATTAATCATTTCTTTGACTGTGTTTTGGGCAATGCCTTTAATGGCACCCTGCCACCCTGAGTGAGCCGCGCCAATAATCCCAGTAGCCTGATCACAAAAAAGAATTGGCGCGCAATCTGCCGTGAGTATTCCAATGGCCATACCTTTTGTATTGGAGACAATTGCGTCGGCCTTTGGGTTTGTCCCAATTACTTGGTCAGAACTTATTATAACTTCCGCAGAATGAATTTGGTGCACAGTCATTAATTTATCTGAGGAAACCCCCATTGCGTCGCATACCAATGACTTGTTCTTAATGACTGCATCAGTTTGGTCACTTGATCCTGCGCCACAATTTAATCCCTTAAATATTCCACTGGAGATGCCGCCGTGTCTGGTGAAAAAGCCATGCTTACTCGAAGAGAGGCAGTCTGCGGTAATAATTTGAAGCGTCATTCATTAAATCCTGCGGGAAAGTCAGAGTTCTCTGGAATTATTGCAATTGCTTTGAATAATGAACCCATTTCGTCTGGGTGGGTCAAGCGTTTGTGCGCGGATATGTGATTTTCTAGAACAGAGCCATCCATACTTTTCGCTAGGGTTCGAGCTCTTTGAGTTATCCCGAGACGCTCTAAGAGGATGCCCTGGGATATCATTGGGCTGGCTTTTGCGTATTTAGACGCTGCGATTGTTAGGTCTTTGAAACTTACGTGAGCAGTTAAATCCGCTTTGCCGCAGTGAGTAAGTGGGTTAATCTTTGTGTGATTTCTTAGCGCTTGTAAGCTATCTCCGTCACTTTCCCACTCTCCGTAATCAATGATTATTGCACACCCGCCGTTTGTCTGAATATGTTCTCCAATGGCCGAGGCAAAGGCGACGCTCGACGGTGAAATTTCTAGCATATCACCATGGGGGGTGTCATTCGTCTTTGAGAACACATCCTCTGAAGTCGCGGTACCTAAAATAAAGTGAAGCTGTTGGTTTTCAACGGTAATCATTTGCTCTTGCCACCCCTCATCGGTGCGCCGGTACTGTTTAATTGGGAGGCAATCGAAGAATTCATTTGCTATCAGGAAGAGTGGCTTTTGGGGCAACTCAGAAAAATAATCTAACCATGTAATACTAATGCCACTGAGTGCAGACTTTTGGCGTTCCCGCATCTCTGCACTTGCTTCAATTAAATGTAATTCCATCGATGCGTGAAAGTTTGGAACTGATTTAGTGGCGCGTAATATATCGGCCATGAGCGTCCCATTGCCTGGGCCTAGCTCCGCTAAAACAAATGGTGTGGGCATGCCCTGGTCAATCCAGGATTGCGCGAGTGCGAGGCCAAGTAACTCTCCAAACATTTGACTAATTTCCGGGGCAGTAATAAAATCACCCT
>Ga0228631_1001070_pt1 | contig 13998 bp, 13 predicted proteins | sample 39DmetaG_FD_183049 | JGI IMG/M metagenome (GOLD analysis project Ga0228631, IMG submission 183049) | Seawater microbial communities from Monterey Bay, California, United States - 39D | ecosystem: Environmental > Aquatic > Marine > Coastal | place: USA: California | collected 2016-09-28
CTCGTGATTTGGGATGCGCTAGAACCTGTTCTTGAAAAACGATCATAGGAGTACACGATAATGTACCCTACAGTACTGCTTTGTTTCACGTACCTAAGTAGTTTCTGAAATTCTTTTCTATCGTCGCTTTTTGCAGATTCATATGTACCACCAAAATATCCGATAACATCTAAGCCAAGGCTTTTAGCATAGTTCTCACAATATTTTTTTTGTGTTTCTAAACTTGTATTTGTATCTGCTTGTTCCCTGGTTGATACTCTTGTGTAGATTACTGCTTTCTGTCTGTTTAAATTTAAATTTACTGTTGGAACAAATTGTTTAAATGCTTCTAAATTATTCATTCGGATTCTGCTTTATTTCTTCGATTATTAATTCACAGTATTTCTCTAATGAAACCAGAATATGTTCTGCTTCTTGTTCACTGTGCCCTTTGTTGATTATTTTTTGTTTTACATTGTCTCTAAGTATTCGTTTACGATTTTGTTTATCACGTAACATTTTTTTAATTCGGCTTATTACACTTGTTTTTTTACAATATGTAATTCAATGACTTGTTTTCCTGTTTTATACAGTATTAGATTTTTATTTTTTCTGTTAGTATGCAATAGACTATTTTTCCTTTCTCTTTTTTATATTGTACATCTACATATTCTTTCGTTCTAATCATTTCAAGAATTTTAGATTCCAGTTCTACTTTTTTAGTTTGTGTAATATCCAATCGGTCGATTTCTCCACCTTTAAATTTTATAGTTATTTCTTTTATTGAATCTTTATCTTTTCTAATGTTAGATAGTAATTTTCTCTCTGGTTCAGTTAAAATTTCAGATGCTATGAAGATTTCTTTTCCCTTCGTTAATTTAACTATAGGTTCTATTATTTTAGAAAGTGAAATAGAAATATGATGATTATCTAGTAATTCATCAATCTCTTCCATTATCCCTTGCTTTTTATAGTTTTCTATTGTCTCATTAGAAATAATTAAAACGGGTAGTTCAGAAGAGTTGTTAAATATCAGTTTTGTTTTGTCATTATTTAGTATAGAAGAATAAACTAATATTTCTAGTTGTGATATATGCATATCATCTGATATAATTATACTGTGTTCAAGTTGGTTTTCATCTATACCTGCATTTATTAATGTTTCTTTGAATTCAGATTTACTTTTATATGTATCTACTACGTTTGGTCTGAAGTTTTGATCAATTAATTCTGATTTTACAACCTTAATCTCATCATAACTATATCCAAACTCTCTTAGTTGTTTTACAATGGATGCCCATATGTATTCTATATACGATATTTCATTTTTTGTTCCTTTAAGTTTGTCAGAATGTGTCATTAAAATACCAGCTCTTTCCCAGTTGATATAATCGCTATATACACAGTCTATTTGACTTTTTAAAAATGTCTTTTGGTTCAATTTTTCCAATAGATCATTTGCATTCTTTAATGTTCCTATATGTTTACTTATATCGTTATTCATATATTTGTAGTTTGTAACATTACAAACTTAAAACTATTTTATTAATTTCACAATAAAAACTTAAAATGAATAGAGAAAATTCAATTAAAACAGAAGTACTTACAGTTAGGTGTACATCTGTAGTAAAAAACAGATATGTTGAAGAAGCAAAACAGTTAGATATGACTTTATCTAACTACCTTCTATACCTAATCACCAGTCAGCCTGAAAAAGTTTTAGAAGTAGAACAGTTAAAAGAAGAGGTTGAAGATCTAACAGAGGATATAGATGCTAAAAATCTAATAATAGAAGAATTAAAAGTTGAATTAGAGAATAAAAATAGTTCTACTTCCAATCAATCAACTGGAGTTAAAATTGGTTGTTTTGATACTGGTGATTCAGTCTAAAAGTAGATAGTATTTATATATTTAGCTTGATTGTTGTTTTTAAAAATAATTTTGAAACCTAACTAAGGTTTTTATAAATAATAAGATATCTGTGAATAGATGATCACTAGATGAAATTTGTTATTTGTATTCCAATGTATTCCAACGTATACGTTTGTATACATTGGAATACAAACTTATTAGTAATTATTTTGTAAAATAATTAAAATTTATAAGTGTAACCTAAACCGATGTTAAACATACTGATTTCTTGTTTAGCAGTAAATGAACTGTAATCTATTGCATATATATCTTCAGTTCTAATTGTACCTGAAAAGTTTTGAGTAGAAAAAGAAGTACCTATACTTAAATTGAATACATATTTTTCAGATACATTGTAGGCTAACTGTAATTCACCTCCATAATGAAATGATGAGGACATATCTCCAGTTATTTTTTGAATGATGTAATTATCACTTGTAGAAACACTAATTGTGTGTGTTGGAAAACTTGACAATTGAACACCTAAAATTGTTTTAAAAAGCAAATCAAATTTATTTTTCTTAAACCATCTATCAGCGAACTGCAATGAAGTTCATTCGCGAACCGCTAAGTACGTGACCCGTATGCTTAGTGCTGTGAGATGCGCACTCCGTCAAATGGCGGAGCCGTCTACTCGATTAGCAACTGGGCTTTGTCCTTTAATTTGATTTCTTAAGTCTTGTTTTACCTCAGAAATTAATTCCTCATACTCGCTTTTCAAATGTCCATTTCGCTCAATCATTTGTGTAATTTCAAAATCATCATAACCATTTTGTCTACCGTAATCTATTAGCAGACTTTTACCAATTTGATAATTCCCAAATTGTTTCAAAGTATTAGCCAATCTTACGTAATGTGTATCCTCTATGAATAAAGATGCTTTTTCAATTTCAATTTTTGTTTTACGTAATTGTCTTACAAAACTTTCCATATTACGGGGACTTGCTTGAATCCATAAATCATCAGCAAGGACTTTTAAATCATGTAAGCTCGACCATAGTATGCTATAAAGTTCAAATTGTTTATCCGAGTATCGAAGTGTTGTTTGTTTAAGAATATCAAGTTGAGATTGATACTCATTAATATCTTTTTGAAAACTTGCTTTGATTTTCTGTTCGTATCGTTTGGCAAATAGTTCTCCTATAAATTTCGAAAGTCCAAGTATAATTGCACCAGCACCACCTAACGAAACTAATAAGCCTGTAATAATTTTTATAATATCACTCCATTCCATAATTTATTCCATATTATCAATTGGTTTGTCTTCCTCATTAAATAGACTTAATTGTGATTTTTTAGCTTCTTTTTTTCTTCTGTAAGCTTTGCCTTGTTTAGTTTCTACAGCAATTCCATCATCATGTCTTTTCAAAACTGTTAAAACAGAATAATTTGAAAAGTATACATTGCCCATATCATCTATTTTTCGCGAAATCTCCAAAATACAATCAATGAATGTCCCATTTTTAAAGGATACACCTTCGTCAAGAACTCGATTTTTAAAAAGCTTATCTTTCATTGAAAAATCAATTGGGGTCGAATCTTGATTATAAAATCCTTTCCATTTGAAATTACCTTGTTTTAGTACTGGAGATATAATTTCAATAGTTGCATTTTCATCTTTTAGAGGCTCTAAATCTTCACTTTCAAGTATAAAATTATCAAAATCAACTCTCTCAACGATAGACGGTTCTTCAACTGGTTTATTGTTCGTATCAAGTTTCGTTGTTGATAGTTTATTAACTTTTGGGTACTTGGACAAAAGTTTATAAAAATTGGATTTGTGTTTTATTACTTTAATGTTCTTATTAAACACATAATCAAGTCTGTCGAGATTAACTTTATCCTGATTTATTCCCTTTTCAGCAAGTTCATTTTTTAAAAGTTCTAGGTTTAGTTGCTTTTCTTCGATACTCAATTGTTGCTCAATTCTGTCAAGTTTGGATTTTTTAGTAGGAATCCTTGATAATATTAATGCTAAAACTGCAACCAAAAAATTTGATACATTTATCAATTGTTGTCCATCAACGCTCCCAGCAAAAACCCATAGTTCCTTTAATCCACCTTCTTGAAATGCTTCAGTTTCTGTTTTGACATTAATGTTTAATTCTTTTGAAACTGAAGTCAGAATTTGAAGGATTTCATTTTCACATTTATTCCTTATAACAGCATCCATTGAATGATTATCATCATCATCAAAATAATAATGCAATTCAAGTTTATTTTTAAGATTCGTATCTGTCATGATGCTGTTTTAGCCTTGTTGCTAAGCGTTTGTTATGCCATGTTTTTTTTAAAAATTTTCACAATTACTTTCACGACCATACTCGAAAATGAACGCAAAAATCTTTTATCTCTTACAAATTGGACATATTTTGGTGAATATCTGTAATATCCTTTTATAAATATTTTTCCTAAATAATTAGTACTTAATTTTTTGTCTCTAAACTCTCTCAATAAAATCACATTTGGGTGATCATAGCTACCATACACCATTGTTGCAACAAAACAACCTTCACTTTTTTTAGATTCTGTAGCCTTAATTCTTTGTTGATTATCTCTGTCGTTTTCGAATTGCTTTAAATAAAACTTAATCATTGATGGATTGTTGTAGTTTTTCTTCAAAGTATCGAACTCTTTCACTTTAAAATATGCTGGACGAATTAAATGACTATAACGATTCCATTCAAAACGATGTTCTCTTATTTCTTCATAAAAAGCTCTGTACTTATAATTTTCTTCGCTTAAAAAGATAAAATCATCGGTTTCAGTGGTCTTTTTCCCTTTAATCAGTTTTTGTTCTACTAATTTTAGCGTTTTTTTGGAGAAAACATGAATGATGTGGTCGACATTTACAAAACTGTTGTAATCGTGATTAGTTATCTCTAACCAATCACCAGAAATATTACGATTGAAAAAAGGATATTCAATAAGCTCCAAGTTTAGATCATTATATGTCCTACCGTAGCCATCAAAAAGAAATGGTATAACAATTTTATTATTTGAATTGAGAACCCCAATTCTACACTTTTTTTCTGAATTTCCAACAACCAAAAGATCATCATCAACTCGAAAAATATAATAAGGTATTGGCGTTTTTTCAAAATTCAAATTAAAAAAATGAGGTTTTAAGCCGAAACGAAGATCCGAATGATATTGTAAAAATAAGTCATTGTTAAATTTATGACTAAAGGAGTGTTTTTCGGAAATTGCAATACCTTTTAAATCAATTTTGAATAATCGTCCATTCTTCTCTACTGTATAGGAGTTCCTTTTAAATTCAGAAACTTTATTGCGGTCTAAATTTAAATCATGAACATAATCGAATTCGTCAGCTAATTCGATTTTTTGTTTTCGAATATTGTATATCTTTCTTATTGAATATTCGCTACCGATTAAAAATTTTAAATAAAGAAGTTTTCTTTCAACTTCTTTATCATTAATAAAATAAATTTTGCCGCCAAATTTAATCGAATTATTTATTTTTGAACGTTGTAATTGAGAAGTGTCGATAAAATAAGGAAAGCTGTAGTTTGGCCAATTGGAATAAAAATTATCAAACTCGTAATCCAAATCAGATAAGCTTGACAGGGAATATTCAAAGAAATTATCTATCTTACTACATGATCTTGTGAGTTGCTCAAATTTTCTACAAAATTGTCCTGCTAATTCTCTATTATCGAAAGAGATTTGGATATTTTCTTCATTAGTAGACGCATTATTAGTCCAGTTATAAGAACCATTGATTACAATGCTATTATCGATAACACAAAATTTATTGTGCATCATCTTTTTTGATAACCAAATTTTAGCTTTAGAGTAGTATAAATCTTTAAATAACTCTTTTTGATTTATATGGTCATCATAAATTAATATTTCAATATCAACACCATCTGAAATTAATTTATTTACTTCTTTTATGATTTGCTTATCTGTAAACCAAGCAACGGCAATTTTCAATTCAAATTTACATGAACTGAGGTTTTGAATTATCTGATTACGTATATTTTCAAAGTAAACTTCTTGTCTCATTTCCTCAAATTATTGTTATTACAAATGGAAAATTGACATCTCCATTTCTTGTCGGATTTTGATTTCCTTTTGTCAATTCTGCTACTTGCTTTTTTGTTTGATCGAATATATATCCAATATTTACAATTTCATCTCTAAAATACTCATGTACATAAATTGAGATATCAATAATTAATTGAAGAAATAAGTATCCAAAAGCACTTTCTCCTATATTTGCAGCAAACAAATACGTTATTCCTTCATTGGTATTTTTAATTGCTTGATTAAACTTCATAAGAGATTCTTCTCTTGTTAATGGTCGTTTGACAATTCCACCATATTTGTATTTAGGAATGAGCCTATTAATTCTTTTTATATCAAGTTCAAAGTCAATTATATCTCTACAAGTTTCGATAATATGCAATTGCTTTTTACAATGAAATTGTAAGTGACCAGGTTGAACGAATAATTTTTCTTGTAATTGAAAAACCTGTATTCCATCTTTATTCCCACCATGTCCAATGAGTAAAACAACTAAATAGTCAAGAGAATTAAAAATATCAAGTTTATTCAAAGTCTCAATATTGGGTTCTTCATAAATGAATATTTCATTATCAAAATCAAATGCCCCTCCTGCATTGCTGCAAAAAAAGTCAATGTAGAGTTGAATTATTTTTCTGTCATTTGTCAATTCAACTTCTGTTTTGCTATATCCTTTGATTATTAAAATTGATTTTGTCATTTACAGTTTTCGCTTAATTATGGCATAACGTGCGACTGAACACATATTGTGTATATTTCCGCTATATTTAAAATTATTTAGTTTTTTAAATATGAGTCATATATCCGATATTTGTCGTTTGTATGTTGGCTTTAGTATGGTTTGATTCATTTTAATTTTTAGTTTACTTTACTTCAACTTAACAAAACCAAAGCTAGCAAAAAAAGTTAAAAGTCTAAGTTATCCAATGGACTTTTTAAAGATTCTAAACCTTTTCTCTTACAAATGTCTGTAGACCATTTTTGTCACGAAGGTCAATTACAAGTTTGTCTGTGCTGATAATAGTAATAAGACTTGGATAAATGTCTTTACCATTATTGTCCGAATTAATTATTCTTCTAAAACACCATTCTCTTTCCAACTTCTTGATTGACCTTCTTGTTCACCGTTTTTAAAGTTGGTTTCCTTTTTCAACTGACCATTTTCGTACCACTCTCTAACCTGTCCATCTCTTTTACCATCTTTTCTAAAAGATTCATACTCTAACTGTCCATTCTCATACCAAGTTCTATATAGTCCCTCTGTATTTCCATCTTTTATAAAATATTCATACTTCAAATGACCATTTTCGTACCAACTTCTAACCCATCCATCTTTTTTACCATTTTTATGATTTGACTCCCAATATAATAACCCATCCTTATTCCACCTTCTATATACACCATGTTTTGCCCATCTTATTCTACCATCTTTAGTATAAAGTTTTATACGATGAGTTTCTTCTTTTAAGGTACCATCATTATACCATTCAAAATCTGTCAAATAGTCGCCTTTTACATCATACTCTTCTTTTAAAGCACCATTGTCGTACCAAAAACGATTTAAACCAATTAATGAATCATTTAGATAATTTGATTCTTCTTTCAATTGACCATTTTCGTACCACCTTCGATGTAAACCCTCTCTTTTGCCATTTTTATGATTTGACTCCCAATATAATAACCCATCCTCATTCCACCTTTTATACAGACCAGTTAAGGAATTATTTAGATAATTAGATTCTTCTTCCAATTGACCATTTTCGTACCACCTTCGGTGTAAACCATCTTTTTTACCGTCAATGAAATTTCCAAACTCACCAAACTCACCATAAACAATTCCATTTAATGGCTTCATATCAAATCTTAGGTAGACAATAGTATCATATAAATCAATAGTAGTTTTATCTCGATGATATCTTTCTTGACTAATCGAAATAAAAGTAAATAAGAATATTAATAACACTAATAAATATTTCATAGAATAAATTTTAACGAAATTAAAAAAAAAATATAATTTGAAATGGTCATAAGTGATATACCAAGGTAATTCATTTTGTTCAAAAACAGGTAAATCATCTCTAATTTTAACAAATAGAGTTACTATTCAATCAGTTGATGAGTTTTCATTATTTATCGACAAAGTATGTAATAAATACTGTGAATATCTTTTGGTTGATGTTGAAAAGATGTAAACTGATTGTTATGAAAGGCATTGCAAAAAAAATGTTCATAAGCTAAAGTGTTTGTGCATTTCTTAATTAGCTTAAAGCTTGAAAAAGAGCTAGTTTTGTTGAAAGGCTCGACTAAGTGAGTAAAATAATAAAGTAAATTAAAAAGAGTAAATATGATTTAAAAGACATAAAAAAAGCCTCATCGAAACAAGGCTATTTAATATTACAAAATAAACTGTAAATATTTTTACTGGAATTCAAATATACATAGTTTTTTGTAATACACAAATAGAACTTTCCGATGTTTCAGTTAACCATTGAATATTGCTATAGGTTAATAAAAAGGCTTTTTTCCTCAGTAAACATTTAATTTTCTTTCATTGAGGGGAAGGATATTGGCAATTTTATTAATTTATAAAAAAACAAAAAATGCAAAAATATAGAAATACAAGTGGTACATCGGGAGTGCATGCGTATGAAATTACTCAAACCCAAATTACAGTTCAATTCACTAGCGGTTCAGTTTATGTGTACAATTACATTAGTACTGGTTCAAATAATATTGAATATATGAAAACACTCGCTGTTAGAGGTTCTGGTTTGAATAGTTTTATCAAAACTAGGGTGAATAAGAAATATACTCGAAGAATACGATAAATACTAATTTCAATTATTAAAGCGACTCGTAAGGGTCGCTTTTTTCATTTTAATAAAAACACCTCAATGAAAAAAACCAATCTTTTTCTTAAATTTAACACGTAAAGAACTACCAATAAAGTATGTCAGAAAAGAAATTAGATTTAGCAACACTTGAATCTTGGTTATGGGATTCAGCGAATATATTACGTGGAAGCATTGATTCTTCCGACTTCAAAAATTACATCTTCGGATTACTGTTCTTGAAACGTTCCAACGATGTCTTTGAAGAAGAAGTAGAAACGATCATGAACCGTGAGGGGATTTCTCGTGAAGATGCTGAAGATGAAACGTATTTTCAATTGCCGATTGAATCTCGTTGGGAAACCATCAAGAAAGAAACGGAAAATATTGGTATTGCACTGGATAAAGCATTTGCTGGAATTGAACGTGAAAATACTTCATTGGAAGGTGTAATGACTGCTACAAAATTTGGTGACAAAGAAAAACTATCAGACGAACTACTTCAACGACTTTTAAGACATTTCAACCAACATTCTTTACGCAATGCACATTTAGAATCGAATGACTTGTTAGGGGATGCCTATGAATATCTGATTAAGATGTTCGCAGATGACGCTGGTAAAAAAGGAGGTGAATTCTATACACCTAGAGGTGTGGTGCAATTAATTGTTCAATTGATTAAACCAGAACCAAAGCAAAGGGTGTACGACCCAACTTGTGGTTCTGGAGGTATGTTGATTGAATCTGCTCGTTACATTGCTGAACAACCAAACGGAAAAGTTGGAAACAATGTAAACGTTTCTTTGTTCGGACAAGAGAAAAACTTGGGTACGTGGGCAATTGGTAAACTGAACATGCTGTTGCATAACTTCATGGATGCAGATATTCGCAAGGGAGATACTTTAACAACACCACAGCACAAAAACGATAACAACGAATTAACACTTTTTGATAGAGTAATTGCAAACCCTCCGTTCTCGATGGATGGTTGGTGGACTCCAGCTGAAAACTCAATTGAAGTGAAGTTGGATAAGAACGGAAAGGAAAAGAAAGTTTCTCCCAACTATGCGAAGGTAGTAAGTGACCCTTATGGACGTTTCCAATTTGGAATACCACCAAGGGGATATGCAGATTTGGCTTTCTTGCAACACATGGTAGCTGTTTTAAAGCAAGATGGAAAAGTTGGTGTTGTGTTACCACATGGAACTTTATTTAGAAGTGGTGCTGAAGGTGAAATAAGAAAAGGGTTATTGGAAGCCGATTTGGTGGAAGGAATTGTGGGATTACCAAGTGCCTTGTTTTATAATACGGGCATACCCGCTTCTATATGGATTATCAATAAGAACAAAACAGAAGCCCAAAAAGGTAAAGTAACCATTATAGATGCTAGTAGCGACTTCAAGGAAGGTAAGAATCAAAATGAATTATTACCAGAGCATCTTGCTAAGATTGTGAAAGCATATGATGGTGCAAAAGATGTAGAAAAATACATGCGTGTGGTGGATGTGGCTGAATTGGCTGAAAACGATTACAACTTGAACATCTCTCGTTTTATTGATACTTCAGAAGCCGAAGTGGAAGTAGATATCAAAGCGGTGCACCAAAAATTAGCTCAATTGGAACAACGTGAATCTGAAATTGATGAAAAGTTAGCTGGATTTTTAAAGGAGTTGGGAGTATGAGAAAAAATAATTTTGATAAAATCCCAAAAGATTGGGAAGTCAAAAGTCTTTCTGATGTCACAGATATTAAAGTTGGTAAAGATTTGATGCAAGACTCTTTTTCAGAAATTAAAACTAGCGAACATAAATATCCTGTTTACTCAAATTCGCATGTGAATTATGGGTTATATGGATATTATAACTTTAAAGAATACACAGGGAATTCTGTTACAGTAGTTGGAAGAGGCGATGTAGGTAAGGCGTTCAAAAGAAGTGGTTCATTTGGTGCTATTGGTAGATTGATAGTTTTGTTCCCTAATGAAAAACTAGATAATAATTATCTATCAGAATGCATAAATTTCCATGTTTCATTTCACAAAGAAAGTAGTGCGGTCCCTCAATTAACAGGTAAGCAGATAGGTACATATTCAATCCCTATCCCTCCACTCCCAGAACAACAAAAAATAGCCGAAATATTAAGCACTGTAGATGCTAAAATTGAGGTAATAGACCAACAAATTTCCGAAACCCAAGCACTCAAAAAAGGCTTGATGCAACGCTTGTTAACCAAAGGTATTGGACATACGGAGTTTAAAGATTCTCCTTTGGGTGAAATTCCTAAGAGTTGGGAAGTGGTTGAATTGGTAAATCATATAAAATTACTTTCTGGTTTTGCATTCAAAAGTGATGGTTTTAATGATGAAGGAAGAGGTGTAAAACTTTTAAGAGGTATAAATATAACTGTTGGAAAACTTAGGTGGAATGAAAAATTAGATAGATGGTGGGATTTACCTTTTGAAGAAATTGAAAAGTATTCTGCTCAAGTTGGTGACCTTGTAATCTCTATGGATGGCTCGCTAGTTGGAAGAAATTATGCAAGAGTTAAAGATGAAGACCTTCCGCTTTTGATAGTTCAACGGGTAGCGTGTTTAAGAGCAAAATCAACTCTTGATTTAGAGTTTTTAAATCAAATAATAGGTGGGTCGTTATGGCTAAATTATGTTGATGCTGTAAAAACAAGCTCTGGTATTCCTCACATTAGTGCAAAAAACATTAGAGAATTCAAAATACCATTCCCAACATTAAAAGAACAAAAGCAAATTTCTGAAATTTTAGCTACAATTAGTGATAAACTAGAAGTCTTATCTGAAAAGAAATCCCATTACCAAGAATTAAAACAAGGCTTGATGCAACAGTTGTTAACTGGGAAGATAAGAGTATCCCTCAATGAAAAAACACTTAGCTAATGGAAGAAAATAGTCATTTTGATAAAAAATCTTTAAAGATTGTTCAAGGTAAAACAGCTGATTGGAGCGAATTAGCGAAAGATTGTGTTTGTTTTGCCAATGGTTATGGTGGTGAAATCCATATTGGAATTGAGGATGGAGAAGAATTACCTCCTTCCAACCAAAAAATCGATACTTCTTTGGTTGAAAGAATAAACAAAACAATTCCTCAAAGAACGGTTGGTGTCGGAAGTATTGCTTCTAAAGAGATAGCATCAAATGGAGGTGAGTATATTGTTTTGAAAATTTTCCGCAGTACCCAGTTGATAGCCTCTACTTCTGATGGTAGATATTTTATTCGAATTTCTGATGAATGTAAACCAATATTAGCAGAAGACATGTCTCGAGTTGCTGCTGAAAAACAAGCGTTTGTTTGGGAGGAAAAAATAGTTAGAAAAACACCTATTACTTCGGCTAATGGAGAAAAATTGTCAAAATTTAAAAGTGACATCTTTAAATCGGAACGTGTAAGTGATTTTGTGAAAGAAATGCCAGAAGAAGAATTGTTGGAATATTATCTAATGTCTAGCAATGGGTATTTAACTAATCTTGGAATAATGTGGGTTGGTGAACGAAAAGACAGAGCCGTTTTACATTATGCTCCTTCTATTCAGTTTATTAAGTATGATGAGAATGGAAACAAAGTGAATAAAATTATTTGGGATGATTATTCGAAAAATCCTAAAGAATTATTAAACGAAGTAATTAGACTTCCAGATTGGAAAGAATCCATAGAAGTTTCTGATGGTTTGTTTAGAAAAACAATTCCTAACTACGACATCGAAATTATTCGAGAATTAATAGCTAATGCACTTGTGCATAGAATTTATACCATGCGTGGCGATGTCTTCATAAATCTTTACCATGACCGACTCGAAATTCATTCTCCAGGTCTTTTGCCTCTAGGCGTTACACCTTCTAATATTATCAGTAAATCTGTTCCAAGAAATAGCCATTTAGCTAAAGTTTTTCACGATTTAAAATTGATTGAAAAAGAAGGTAGTGGTTATGATAAAGTGTACGAAATTTTACTTTATAATGGAAAGTCTGAACCCATCGTTGAAGAATGGGATGATCGAGTAGTAGTAACCGTTAAAAAAGAAATTTTAAGTAAAGAAGTAGTACGACTAATGTCTCGAGTTAATGATGAATTTCAATTAAATCAAAAAGAAATCATCGCTCTTGGAATCATTGCTCAAAGTGGTGTGCTATCTTCTTTAGACCTAAGCAAGAAACTTAGTTTAAGAAACACGGAATCTTTAACGTATTGGTTAGGTAAATTATTAAAGAATGATATTGTCTTAAGCAAGGGGAAAACTAAAGCAACCGAATATTATGTAAATTCAGAACTATTAAAAGAAGTTGAATTTAAAGGGAAAACGGATTTAAAGAAAATAGAAACGCACCGTTTAGAACACTTGATTTTAGAAGATTTAAAGATTTATGGTCCATGTTCTATTGGCGATATTCATGAGCGTATTGGCTTAGAAATTAGTAGAAGGAAAATAAAAAGAAAATTAGATGATATGGTGTCTCAAGAATCTATTCTAACTATAGGAGAGAAAAGAGGTTCAAAATACTTTATCGCCCAAAAAAGCATAAATAAATGATAAATGGTCGATAAAATGGTCGATAAAATGGTCGATAAATAGATTTTAAAAGTGTAATCAATTGAAAGTGAGTACGTAATTTATTTAATGCTCTCAGATAAAAAGTTGATAAAAACAGTAAATGGTCGATAAAAAATTGTAAATGAGTCAAGGTCCAGAATACATACACAGCGAGTTACCAGCAATTGAGTTGTTCCAAAAAATGGGCTACCAATACTTTGATGCGAGCAAGCAAGATGAACGCTCAGACATTACCGAAGTGCTCTTAAAGGATAGATTAATGGCATCCATCACCAAGCTAAACCCTTGGATAAACGAGAACAACCTCAACAAAGCATACACAGCTATTACTTCGGTAAACGGAGCATCCTTGATGGAAATCAACCAAAAGATATGGGAGTTGATTCGTGGAGGAACTTTTACGGTAAAGCAAACCATCAACAGAGAAGAAGACTTTCATTCGGTTCACTTTATAGATTACATCAACATCGAAGACAATGATTTCTTGGTGGTTAATCAGATGAAATACCATGGAAGGTATCAAAACTCCGTTCCAGATTTGGTGGTGTATATTAATGGATTACCAATAGGTGTAATAGAATGTAAATCACCAACCGCACAAAATGCATGGGACAAAGCCTATGGAGATTTGGACTATTACCAAAAGAAC
>Ga0228631_1001087_pt1 | contig 13860 bp, 14 predicted proteins | sample 39DmetaG_FD_183049 | JGI IMG/M metagenome (GOLD analysis project Ga0228631, IMG submission 183049) | Seawater microbial communities from Monterey Bay, California, United States - 39D | ecosystem: Environmental > Aquatic > Marine > Coastal | place: USA: California | collected 2016-09-28
TGATATCTCTCATTAGTCTATACTGTTAGGAAACCAATCATCACTAAGTGATTCCACTAAAGTTAGTTCTGCATCATAATTAGGATGCTTGAGTATTGCGTAATCTGCTCCGTTAGGATGTTCAATAATCTTTGCCCAAGTGGTAGTAGTTCCGTTGTAGCCTTCACCGCTATTTACCGCTTCGTTATAAGCTACCAATTCTTCTCTATTTGTGCTTGTGTAGTACATTAGTAAATAGAGTAGTAGTCGTTAATATTCGTTTCAATGCCACTTCGGTTGGTCGTTTGGTCAACATTCCAAATAATAAACTCTTGCATATTCCCATCCATTGGATTGCCCGAATTGCTATTAGCTCCTATAAAGAACCTGTTAGCAGTTTTAGGTGCTTCGGGGTTAGAGGTGTTATTGTCTTCAATTGTACTATTTGCAAAAGAGTTTAGGTCGGTGGCATCATAAATAGAAGTTACTAAATATTGAACGCCATTTTGCGCACCGCCAATCGTTGAAATAAAACCAGCAGTCTTAGTAATAGAGCCTACGCTTTTATCAAAGAATCCTATTCTCAATCCCGCACTCCTTGCCATAGCTATATGGGTATCACCTTCACCACCGCTTACCTCATCACTTGCTATATTATAAAGCGTGGAGCGTGGGCTGCTATATTGGTTTAGATTATAAACCATAGATAAAGTGTGGTTAGTATCATCTACTATACTGCTCCAATTTGTAGGAGTTGCGCTAAAGTGTTGCGTTGAGGTGTAGTCAAAGTCTATAGTAGGTTTACCATTTTCTAAAACTACAGAACTTGTAGCACCATCATAAATCTTAGGTTGATTAGATGCCGTTGATTGAGTTAAATTTGCTGCTCCACTTGCTCCGCTTTGCTCGTACCAAGTTGTTATAAAACAGTCCGAACCTAAAGAGAAGGTAGCTAGAGCTGAAGTATCAAGCTCGTTATTTCTAAAACCTATATCTTGTTCTGCGTTATCGTCTACCCTTCTAACTCGGATAGCACTACCACTATAACTGCTTCTTAGCAATCGTAAAGAGTAGGCAGCAGTAGCACCGCTATAAGTGTCTAATATACCTGTAAATGATGGTTGAACTTGAGTTGTAGATGCACTATTTGCCGTATCACTTCCTGCTTCATTTGTAGATGTTTGAACTACTCTCAAGAATTTATCTTCATCTGCTGATACTGCCGTATATGTTGTGCTTGTAGCACCAGAAACATTAGCCCATCCTGTACTTCCATCATCACTTCTTTGCCATTGGAATGTATCCGTAGGAGTTGGTGTGCCTATAACACTTGCAGCAGTTGCAGTTAAAGTTTCACCTACTTTTGCAGTTCCACTTATAGTAGGTACTCCACTTATCACAGGAACACTTCCTGCAATGTTTGCTATATCATTTGAATCTTGGTTAGCACTTCCTAAACTATTTGTAGCAGTAACCATACAATCAATATCAGTAGCATAATCATCAGCCACTAATGTATAAGTGCTTGATGTCGCTCCACTAATATCACTTGCATCTCTTCTCCATTGATAGGTAAATGTAATTGTAGCAATACCTTGCCAACTACCATTAGTAGTAGATAGTGTTTGACCTACTTGTCCTGTTCCACTTGCTACAGGTGCAACCAAATTATAAGGAGAACCAAGTATAGGGCTAATAGCATTTGAAGAAATACTTGTAGAACCTACATCATCAGTAGCAGTAACCACACAATTGATGCTTGTATTATCATCTGCCTCTACTAATACATAGGTTGAAGATGTAGCACCACTTATATTAACATTATCTCTTCGCCATTGATATGCAAAGGTTATTGTTCCTGTTCCTGTCCAAGTACCTGTAGTGCTTGTTAAAGTTTCTCCTCTCTCAGCAGTTCCAGAAATAATAGGTGGTGTTAAGTTTATTGGTAAATTTGAGTCTTCATCGGTAAAGTAAACACTACCAACACCTTGCGCTCTTACTGAGCCATCACAACACTCTATAGAGTAGGTTGAGGTTTCCCAACATAGACAACCTCTTCTACCGCCTTTAGGAGAGGTGCGTGAGGGTATGTAGTTCTTCTCGTTCATTTTTATGAAACTAAATCTTCATATACAGAACCCCAACCAATAGTGTTATCAGTAACTCCGTTTCCCCAATATGTAGAACTATATATGCTTCCGTAGTTCATTGCCTTCTATTTTTTTTACAAGCCTCTTGAGCTTCTTTAAGTTAACCTCTTTGACTTTGTAGCGTTTCTTAGAGTTGCCATCCATTGAAGACTGCATCTTTGTCTGGGTGTACATCATCGTTATTATTCGTATTATATTCAGGATAAGTAGAATTGTTGAAAGCCATAAAGTCAATGAACCTACGGGTGTAGTGTTCTGCAATGTCTCTATGTTTGTTGGTCAAGAAGTCTACTTCGTTCTTCTCCATTGCTATGCTATTCTCAGCAGTATGCTTATACGCACCACCGTTACCTATCGTATAGGCAGCGTGAGGTAAATACTCAACCATAGCCCAATGTATTAACATCGGTTGTACATAGTCATCCAATAGCGTAGCATAAGCAGCAGGTACACTATCTGCTATAATATCATTACGCAACTTATCGTACAACTTAGTGCCTAAGTAGTTTTGTATGTGTATCTCTTGAGCGATCTCAATGAATTGTAGGAACTTGTCGCTATCTACATTACCAGAGAGTACGCTATTGCGTACAATGTCATCTCTCTTTATAAATAATACTTTTGCCATTATCCTTTGTAATTAGGGTGATGCCCTTGTCTTGGCATATCTATTGGTGCTACTGCAACCTCTTTAGGGTTCTTAGGTAGCTTAAATCCTGCTCTTACCGCTTGGTTAACATTAACATATCTCGTACCTCGTAGCGCATCGCCACCGTAAGGTTCTCCGTTCTTCTTCAACTTCTTCTTGTAGATTCTACGCTCCCATCTATGGTAGCAGTTTACACCACCCTTATACTTAAATAGAGAGTAGTTTCTACCCTTGTGTCCAAAGCTCTTATTTACACCTCTTGCACTCATCATACCAATATCCTCTTTGCGGTACAATTTCCCTTGAGATAGCATAGTCTTACAGAAAGTACGAGAACTGCCTTTAGCGGTCTTCTTAGTACCCTTCACATACTTGTATCTCACCTTATAGATGTCTCCATCTTGAGTGCTATCTTGTTTTGCTGATAATTCAGTAAGTCCGTTGAGGTAGTTCTCTACATCAAAGTCTTCAGGTTCATCATCACCTACAATTTCTGCATCAACGAGTTCATAGCCTTCTGGCTCTTCCTCACCCAAGTCAGCCAATGCATCTAACATCTCGTGGGCTAACTTGTCATCAAGAAAAGGGCGGCTATCCTCGCTTAGTTCTTCTTCAGCTTTAATAGGTACGCAATTAGGCACTTTCTTACCATCTTTCATCTTCATACCTATCTGCTCATAACCCTCCGTACAAGGATCATCTGCATCTTTTAAATCTTCCTTACATCCACAATCCTCAACCTTACTAAGTTCTTCTCTTTGCTCCTCAGTAATATCTGCTTGGAGTTCTAAAGGTTGTAATGTCTTGAAGAAGAGGTTAAGGCTTATTTGATTGTAAGCAAGGATATCATCTATAGCATCTAAAATCATCTCTTGGAATGGTCGTATAACCGTGTTGTGAAAAAGTAGACTTGCAGTCTTCAACTCATCAGCATTGTTACCTAAACCACTTTGGTCTTTAATACCCATAAGCATAGGAGAAGTAACCCTATGTGCTACCATCAACTTACGCATACTCTCATCTGCTAAGAATTGGTATTGCTCACTCGCATCCGATAGTTGTACAGGCTCAATACTTGCAGCCATCTCCTTATTATCGTTAAACGCAAGGATAAACTTACCGCTATTGGAAGTACCGCTAAACTTTTGGATGATTCTACGCTCTATAAGTTCTCTCTCCTCCTCAGTAGGTACTCCGTTGTTGAAGTTAATCAACATAGAAGGGCTTAGACCGTTCTTAATGTTGTTGATGTGGTAGTTTGCTACCTCCTCCTCTAATTCAGCATAAGAAATACCTCCTTGATAGTCTACAGGAGAATAGTAATAGAACCCAGAACGATAAGGCTTGATACAATAGATTTCTAAAGCATCTCCCTTCTCTCCGTGACCAAAGGCAGGTATTCTTGTTGGCTCATACCCTCTCTTACGAATCTTTGTCCAATCCTTAGAGTAGTAGTACCCACATACCTCACCATCTTCATTCATCTTCTCAAAGCGTAGTGTCTCTATAGGCATATGTGCTACCTGTACGATCTTACTCTTATCCTTATTGTAAATAATCTGGAACGCTGCTTGACCTAATGCTTTTAAGTCAAAGGTTACCTTACGCAAACAAGAACGCTTGAATAGGCTCATCATTTGAGCATACGCCTCTGGCTTACGAGAGGCATCAGTCGCAGATAATCCCTTGCCGTACATAAGCTCGGTCATACCATTGATGATAGCATTGTTTGTCGCACTACCATTGTACCTATCAATAAGGTATTGGAAGTAGTTGTTGTCTTCGCCATACGCTACCCACTCCTTACGATTGTCTTCAACTACCGCAGGGGTTGTATGTGAGGCGAGGTTAACGATTCGTATATTACTCATCGGTAAATGTATTGATTATCATTATCAGTATCCTCATAGTGAGTGAACTCACCATTATTGATACTAAACTTCTCTAAGTCCGTTTGGTTAGTGCAGAACACTTTACCTCTATATATCTCGTTAGTTCCTGTGATTCTAATGGTATAGTATCTATCCTGCTCAAATGTATAGGTAGGTGTGATATGCAAGTAATTAGCCTCTTGCGTAGCCGTTAAGGATTCTGTAGAAGATGTGTTTGTCTCCTCATCAGTAATCTTTACCGACACGCTTGTATCAAACGCTCTTGGCACAAAGTATATCTTCTTATCTGTTGTGGTTACAATATGCATAATAGGTTAACCACTAATAGAGGTAAGTGTTATGAAAAAGAAAAGGGTAGCCCCGAAGAACTACCCTATCCCAAAACCAAAACACCTATGTCGTAGGTCTTACAAAGATACTACTTTTTTAGTCTAAATCAATAACAACAGATGCAGAACCCATACCTGCAAATGGGTTACCATCTGTAGCACCTGCAAGGAAGTTTGCAGCAGTACGCTCCATAGCGTTAAATGTAATAGAGTATCCACTCATATCACCCATAGCAGCACCAGAGGCTATAGAACCTCCTGTAACATCTGCTCCGTGTTCACGACCTACCAAGTAAGCATTTCCGTTATAATCCTCAACAACAATGTGAGGTCTTCCGTATGCCAATAACTTGATTTCGTGGTTATCTTCCTTGCTCAATTGAGGTAAAGAAAGAGTAACCGCTTGGTCAAAGAATACTGTTCCATTTTCACGAGATGCGTTAATCGTTTGCTCTACACTTGATGTGCCTTTCAGCTCATACTTGTAGGCATCAAATGTTCCTGTCATATCTGTTACCTCGTTTGAATTGTCGGCAACGGTTACCGTTCCTAAGTCTCCGAAGTCTACAAAGTAAACTGCTTTTAGACCACCTACCGATTCTCTACAAGGTAAAGCACGACCTTTTGTTAAATCACAAGCCATATTATTCTTTTATTAAAAAAGGGCAGACAAGCATTAGCCTACCTGCCCTAATTATTAACTAAACTAAACTACTTCTTAAGTGTATAATACAATATCACCAACGATACCGTACTGAACACCCGAAGTGAATCGCATTACTACACGAACATTTTGAGAACCATCAAGATCAGCCATATCAATTAGCTTCACTTCGTTGTGGTCGCTCAACAATCCTGTACCGAAGAAGATGTTAGACTTCTGTGCAGCTACCATATGGTCATCTGGCATACCAGAACATACAAACAACTTCACACCATCAAACGCTAAGTCACCACCATTGTACCAAGTAGTACCTCCGTTGTTAACACCATTAGCACCAAGACCATTAGCACCGAATCCACCTAAAGCACGAACATAAGCACGAGCAATGTTTTGTGATACATAAATGTACAAGTCCTCTTTTCCGTAAACTGAAGTAGGAATTGCATCTACTACACGAGCAATTTGAGCGATAACATTACTATCAGTAATTGCAACACCTGTAAGGTCTTGTCCTGCGGGAAGGTCAGTATCTGCATCCAACAAAGTAACTAAACCATCAAACTCACCTGCATTAGAATCATCGCCTTGCCAGATTGTTTCTTCAGTCTTTTCTGCTACTTTAGATGCAATGTGACCGATTAAGAAATCGCTAAACGAAGGAGGCAATGTATCAAAGGCAGAGTAGCCCATTTGTACTGCTTCCCAATCGCTATGGAAATCTTTCTTACAAAGCTCTAAGTTTACTTGTAACTCTTTTGGAGTTAATACACGCTCTGTTAATGTAACTGTGCTTTGATCAGCGAAGTCACAAGCAGCGTCTTTTACCAATGCGTTAGTAGAAAGAGTTTTCATTACTTCTTTATACTTGACATTTGGCTTAACGGTGATACCACCACCTTCAATGGTATCAGCACTCAATAATGCAGCGGAGATGTACTTCCCTGCAAACTCACCTGCGTAAGTTGTAGTAATTGATGTTGCCATTTTTTATCTTCTTTTAAAAATGATTATTCAAAATTTATACTATGTTAACTAACTAATGTTGTAGGTGTTAGTTTTCTGCAAAAAAAAAGGAGAGCAATGCCCTCCCTTATAGTATTGTAGTGGTTGAATGTGTTAAAGCATTTTCTTAAGCATTTCATTCCAACCGTTCAATGCGTTTTGATTTTCAAACATTTCGTTAATCAATTTAATTGCTTGGCTATAACCATCTATGTCTTTTGGATTTATTCCTAATTCTTTAGCTGAAACCTCTATTTTATTTAAGATTTTATCGCTTTCAGTTTTTAAGTTTCCTGCTTGTCTTATTGCTCCTCTTGTAATTCCTTCAGCATCATTGACTACTTTCATTACTTCTTTAAATTGAGTTTCCGCTTTTGCACCCCATTTAAATCCATCTTCTTGTAGACTAATTATTCTTTTTGCATCGGATATTAACTCTTTTAAGTCACCAACGGCATTTAACTCAACCTTTTGCTCTTCGCTCAACTCAACTTCTTGAGGAGTTTCTACTTCCTGTGCTTTTGCAGAAAGCTCTGCCCATATCTTTTCTACTTGCTTCATTTTTTTGTTGTGTTTTTAGATACTATCTCTCCCTGCTTGTTTTAGAAGTTTTATTACTTCTCTAATATTTTTACGTTTAAGTTTTAACAAGTCTTGTGCTTTTTTCACTGTACCTAACAAATCTCTACCACCTAATTCTTCTATTGCTCTTGAAATTTCTCTTGCTTCTTGTTCCTTTTCCTCTATCTGTTGTAATTTCTTATATAGATTTTGTTCTTCTTTTTGCGCAAGTCTTGCTACCCTTGACAGTTCATCAAAAGGGTCTGCTTTAGTGCTTTGCGCCCAAGATAACAAATCATCAAGTTTACTCAACTCAACCTTTTGAGGTTTAGCAGATAATTCAGCCCATACTTTTTGTACCTGCTTCATTATCCTAATTTGTCAAAGATTCTACTTAGTGTGTCCTTTCTTGCTCCTTCAGCAAACTTGTGCATCTGTGGGGTCTTAGTCTCTGGGTTGTGCTTGATAGGCTTCGCAGCAGGTTCATCAGTAGACATCTCTACCTCTTCTGCCTTTGGCTCTTCAACTACCTCTTCGCTCATCTCCTCTTCTTTAGGTGACATCATAGACTTGATCTCATCAATCATACCTTTGAGTTCATCCATAGCAGCAGTAAGTTCTTCCTTAGTAGCGTAAGCCATCTCTTCTTCTTTCTCTTCTTCTGCTTGTTCTACCTCTTCTTCTTGAGCAGGTTCTTCAGCAGGTGCTTCTTCTGGTGCTTCTTCTTCTTTAGCCTCATTGATTTCAGCGATAACACCTTCTTCAGCTACAACGAGGATACGACCATCTTCCATTTCGTACTCACCGATAGGTAGAGCGATACGCTCATCTTCAGTAACGATGAATACCTCTTGGTTGGGTTCAAAGGCTTCGGCTTCTATTACCGTGCCGTTCTCTAATTTCATAGACTCCAACTTCACCTCATCTTGTAGGTTAAGCAGTTCCATAATCTTGCTTAATGTTTCTTGTGATTTCATATTATAAGTTTCCTGAAATTTTCTGTATATTCTTAATAGCAGTCTGTGCTGTTTTAAGACCACCTAAAGCACCTTTTTTTGCTCTTGTTGAGTCAGAAATAGCAAATGATACTTCTCTTGGTGGTTGCATACCAACTTCTGCAAACCCTTCAACTGCATATTCCGCTTTGGCTTCTAATGCATCTGCTGCTTCTTTAAGGTCAACTAAATGATTATAAAGTCTCTTGATGTCATTGATGATTTCATTAGACTTTGTTACTGCGTTACTATTGTGCTTCTTCAATTCTTTACTTAATGAATTGAGTTCACCTACTATGTCACGAAGTTCTACTTTCTCCACCTTCTCGGTAGTTTGCTCTTCGGCTAATTTAGCCATCACCTTATTTAGCGATATTCTTTTCATTATTATAGGTTTTGAGTTCGTTTAGATGCGTTAACTACACTATCATTCATTTTACGGAATGTGCTAATACGCTTCTCAACACTACCTAATTCGCTTGTTGAGTTGATACCAAGTTCTTTTAGAGCCTTCTTATATTCCTCAACATCTGTTTGCAAGTTGTTAAGTTCGTTTTCAAGTCCAACAGACTTTTTGTTCGCTTCTTGCGAGGCTGCTTCAAACTCATTTCTTACTCTCTCAATCTTTTGAGAGAGGCTAATGCTTTCTTTCTCAATAGCAGAAATCTCACGAAGGAGATTTATTTCTTGAGGTTGTGCAGATAACTCCTGCCAGATTTTTTCTACTCTTTGCATAGTATGTTAACTATTAGTGTTTGTTATTGTTAGATTTTATCAAGAGACTTCAACTTACTCTCTGCCCATCTCTTAGCACTCTTACCTCCCCATAGAAGATAACTAATGTATCCGCAAGACTTCGTGTCACCCTCATCGTAATACTCCTCTGCTCTACTAAGGTAACTATACATCCTCTTTATAGTCTCTACACTTATAGCTTCGCCCTTCGCTAACTGCTGCGCTCTAACCTTACCTACCTGTGTAGCACACTTATTGTTGACCTTCTTATTCAACTCTATACCCCTTTTAGCATTGTTGCGTACCGAAGTGGGGTAATCCTTGTAAGTCTCTAATTCAGTACGCTTACCCTTTTTTGTGCGAAGGTCTTTCTTGATGATAGCACGAATAGCATTTAACTGCTCCTCTGCTTTGTCTTCTTGTGGATCTTGCTTAGATGCCTCTACCTTGTCTACAAAGTAACCCTCAATGCTAAAGCCTTTGACCTTACCACTCTTCACATAGTCATTCCAAACCTCATCATTATGAACCTTCATTGATACCATCCAAGTGCCTACAGGTAAGTTCATACCATATAGCTTACTCTTGTCTTGCTCACCTTCTATGATCCAACTCTCTACAACACTAAGTCCTGTAATGTCTATTTGGTGTTCTAAGGTTGCCTTATTCTGGTTACCATTGATAAAGAATAACTCACTTGCCTTTCTTACCGTGTCTTGTGAGAAGTAGATGTAATACTCATCATCACCACTCCTACGATAGATAGGTTTGTTAGGTACAAGTGCTGCTCCCAAGAGCAAACGCTTGTCTTCATCCATTGTCTTTAATTCTACTCGCTCTTGCTCTTTAAGTGCAACGAAGTCTTCTTCTATTGCAGGAGCTTCTACGATGCTGATTGCTTGGATACCTGCTTGTAGGCTTTCTTCATCCAATAATAGTTCTACTATTCGCATTGTTAAAAGGTTGATTGCTTAATTCTATTTCTATCTAATTCTTGTTGTGAGGTAACATCGCTACCTACTACATATGCTTTTACAGGATTCTGTTGTAGTGATTGTAGTATTGCATTAGTGCCTGTACTACCCACTACATTAAACTGAGGAGGCATACTACCTCCACCACCACCACCATCTGGTATGTTAGTATCTACACTACCACCTCCGCTAAATTGTTGTCTTGCTATGGTGGCTATCTGTGCTGCACCTGTAACTCCTACGAGTGCTGCGTTTGCAAATCTAAAGGACTGCGTAGGTGTAGGGTCAGTAGTCTCTGCTAATGCTTTAGAAATACCTTGTGCCGTGCTTATAACTGCGTTGGCTATCCCTGCAACCTTGTTAATCATAAAGGCTCTCTTCTGTGCCTTCTCATTCTCACCTGCAAAGGCTTGTACAAGACCATTGATAGCACTTATAGCATCCATAGACATCTGCACCTTTGCATCTTGTACATCTCTCTCAAACTGCTTACGCTTACGAGCTTCTTCTGCCTCTTGTGTAGTACGCTGAGCATTGAGTACATTTATCTCATTGGTAGCATCTCGGAACGCTTGAGTGTCTGTTTTATATAGTTTTTGTTGGTCTTTTAATTGTCTTAGTCTCTTCTCATAGATAGACTTACTAAGAGACTCCTCAAAAGCCATCTTAGCTTCTGCATTTGTTTGAGCATCTATGAATGCTTGACCTTCTATCTCGTAAACTTCTAATTCATTCTCTTTACGACTTTTCTCAATATCTAACAACTCTCGTTGTAAAGACATCTCATTCATCAACTGCTCACTACGGAATCCTGCTACCTGTGCTTGTACACCTGCAAGTTCTGTTTCTGCTTGTTTCTTAGCATTAATAAATTCTACATTGTCTTTTGCTAACGCAAGGTCTTGGTTAGCTTTATCTAATGCTACTTGAGCCACTCTAAGCATCTCTTCCTCTTGCTTTCTTAGTACCTCGCCTAACTCCTCATTCGCCTTGATACGCTCATCCATACCCAAGCGTTCATCATCTCGTACTTGTCTAAGTTTCTCCGCTTGTAAGTCGTACTTCTCAATAAGACCTTGAGACAATACATCTGCTAACTCAGCTTTTTTGTTTAGTTCAGTCATTGCTACACCTGCCTTGACCGTTTTAGTAGTGTAGTCAGCAACGGCAGTAGCTACCTTCTTAGTAGTATCTACCACCTTATCAAAAGAACCATCAACACCTGTAATCACATCTAATGATTCCTTACCTGCGTTCTTGACATCTTCTAACGCTCCTGCAAAGTCACCACTAAACACCTTCTTAACTGCACTCGCTAAGAACCCTAATGTGTCAAGATATGACTCAAATCTTTCTTGTATGTTTTTCTTAAATGCATCAGCAAAATCTTTTAAGGCTTGTTTAGGGTCTTCAAAGATTGCCTTGAAATAATTGACAATAGAACTACCCCCACTACCAGAAATCCATTTGGTAAAGTCGCTAAAGGCTATCTGCAAAGTATTGAAAGAGGTATTGAAGAAGTCTACTACTTGCTGATTATTGTCAAACAATTCTTTAAGGATGTTTAAAGCCTCAATCACAAGACCAATACCTGCGGCTTTCATAGCCATCCCTAAACCTTTAAAGCCTGTAGATAATGCCTTAACACCTTTCTTAGACTCTTGCGCACTCTTACCGATATCTTCAGCACTATCAGCAATATCATTAACTGCTTCAGCAGTCTTGTCGGCTTGTTTTTGAGAGGCTTTTAACGCATCAATAAGTTCATCTAACTTTCTCTCAAGACCAGAAAGGTCTGCACCTATTACTATGTTCTTCTCTATCGCCATTTGCCTAATGCTTCTTTAAAAGTACGAGGGTATTGATACTTGCCTTTAGCAGTCCTAATATCCTCATCTCTTTCGTTAGTCTCCTTGAGAGCCTTAATAAGATAACCTAATTGACTATACATCGTTGAGTAGTTCCATTTCAGCCTCACCTGTAGTTAGGTTCAACTTTAATTGATTGATAATGTAGTTTCTTTCGTTAATGGTCAACTTGTCGTTGATCTTCAAAGCCAACATTATACCTAAAGGTAACTGCGCCTTGTAGCTAAATACCCTTCTGCTCGTATCGTACAAGTCAGTAATGTAATCCTTCCAATAGGTATTATACAATCCTTGACTAAAGCCTTGCAGTAAGTAAGGGTCTACCTCAGTACTAAAGTTCAAGGTCTTGGTAACATTCGCAGCAGTAATAGCGTTGACATTACTTGCAAACCAGAATGAACTCTTAGCGTTCTCACCATTACCCATATCAATATAAGCATACCTCTCATCATCACTACTTACGGTTATAGTACCTGATGCATAGAAGATATAAGGATTACCAATGTAAGGCTCTAACTCTCTTGTGATGGTTTTGCCTACATTGATTTCACTTAGACCATTATCCAAGTCATCTAATCTTTCAAAGAGCATATGGTCAAAGCCCACTTCAACATCAAACTCTTCGCCATCAAATGTGAAGTCGGCTCGTAAATCACCATAGCCGATATCATTCTGTAGTCTATATTGTTCACCTAAGATTGCCTCTGTTTCGTTATACTTGTAACTGATTCTACGATAGAGTTGTGGTTTATTGATATTGACCTCTTCCGTATCCACATATTCTGTAATCTCTCTTGTAGTGCCTTCTGCATACCAATCATCTAAGGGTTCTATGTCGTATTGTCCGTTTCCTGTGGGAACGATAACCAAGTTGAAAGCTCTAACAAGGCTACCTATAAAGTCACTAACCTTCTGCTCTGGCATTTGCTCCGATAAGGTTACTATACCTGCCGTAGTCATTGCAGTAGTTATACTTGTAGCTGCTAATAAAGTTACTGCTCCTGTGTCAGCATACCAATTTGCAGTTACACCAACCGTTACGGCAGTATTGTCACCCGAAGGTGCTAACCTCATCTCAACATAATCCCCTACTGAAAGAGTTGGCAAGACAACAAAAACATTAGATACATTACCTGAGTGTTCTCTGTAAGAGAATCGTTCACCATTGATAAATACATCTATTCTATAATTGGTAGAGGCAGTAGCAGTACAAGTGTATGCTATTAAAGCAGGATTATCAGTTGCCGTTACAGGAAATCTATGTAAGGTATCATCAAATGGTGTACCTCCTCCAGAAACTAATTCTATCAGTTCTCCATCTACAGATAATGGTTGGTCTTTAAACATATACCCTGCTCTCCTATGACACCACATAAACAATTTGCCAAAGTCAGCACTATCAAAGAAGTCACTATTGAAAGTGATACTATACTTGCTCTCTATAGCATCCAATATCTTCTGCAACTTTATAGCAGGTTTTAAATCATAGTAGAACACACCGTGTTCTGGGTGACCATTATGATACCATATATTGTTAGCACCACTATCACTACTCGTACTATCGTATATCCAATTTGCTACAGGAGAGATAAGAGGGTAGATAATAGAACTACTCGTACCACTCACATAACCATCTAACCCTGCCTCTATATTGGTATCGTTATAGGTATGGTCATACGCACTCAAATCAAGGTCAGTAAGTTGGTCTTCTCCGAACTTATCCTTGAGAGATGTTACATTGCTAAAGAACCCTACACTATACGCATAAGGTTGCCCTTGCTTTACTTGTACGCTCTCCAACTCTAATACACCTGCTCTAAATAGATTGTGGTTAACCTCTATAAATGCATCTACCCTTACACTCGCATTAAAGCTACCAGAGATATCTACATTGTAGTAATGCTTAAATATCTTGTTGTTTTGTACTGATGCAGGAATAGTAAAACTTTGAGTGAAGTCACCAAAGACCTTAGAGATATCCTTAATGTTTTGTACACTTAGGTTAATCTCTATGTTCTCATTTTGGAATAGGTCAGCTCTTTGACCATCAATGTAGAGTTCT
>Ga0228631_1001120_pt1 | contig 13591 bp, 15 predicted proteins | sample 39DmetaG_FD_183049 | JGI IMG/M metagenome (GOLD analysis project Ga0228631, IMG submission 183049) | Seawater microbial communities from Monterey Bay, California, United States - 39D | ecosystem: Environmental > Aquatic > Marine > Coastal | place: USA: California | collected 2016-09-28
AACTGTCTTGATGAAACGAATTATTTTAAAACTCTTCACGAAAAATACAATGCCGATGGGTTACAGATTGTTGCGCTCGGTTTTGAAAGCCAAAAAACAAAAAGAGAAAGGAAAAAGCACTTGAGGATATTTTCAAAAAAAGCCAAGCTTCCCTATCAAGTTTTACTTGCAGGAAGAGCAAGTAAAAAAGAAGCCTCACAGCGTTTTTCTATGCTAAATAAGGTTATAAGCTTCCCAACCACACTTTTCGTAAATAGTAAGGGGGAAATTATTCATATTCATACGGGTTTTAATGGGCCTGCCACAGGGGGTATCTTTAATATGTATAAGAAAGAAACAGAACGTATTATAGCCTTAGAATTGCTGAAATAAAGACATTACCAGCTTCCTCCAGCACCTCCTCCGCCAAAGCTACCTCCTCCGAAACTTCCACCTCCAAAACTGCTTCCACCTCCAGAACTAAATCCACCTCCGTAAAAAGTTCTTCCTCCGCGACCTCCATTATTTTTGCGACCAAAAATAAATACCAAAATGAAAATCGGGATAATAATAACGAGTAATAAAATATCAACCCAGCTCATTTCGTTCGCCTTTGTCTCGTATTCCTCTGCACTATACTCACCGTTGGCTAAATCGATTAATACCCCAACACCATTATTTACGCCATTGTAAAAATCACCTTCCTGAAACCTGGGGATTACATCATTGTTAATGATGGTCCAAGTTGTTGCATCTGGAATTGCCCCCTCTAATCCTTCTCCAATTGCAATAAAGGTCTTACGTTCACCCTCTCCTCCAGTTGGCTTAATAAGAAAAACAACTCCATTATCCTTTTCTTCTTGACCAACACCCCAGGACTCTCCAATACCCGTCGCGTATTGTTCAGGATCGTAACCCATAAGATCGTCAATAACAAGGACTACTATTTGATTGCCCGTGCTGTCTTCAAAACTTCTAAGCCTCTCCTCTATTTTTTGGGCCTGTTGAGATGACAAAAAACCTGGCATTTCCCTAGAAATATTATTATATAGTTTAAAAGGAACGGGAGCTGAAGGCAATTTGGACTGTCCAAAAAATGTAAAAATTATGGTTAGAACGAAAAGGCCAGAAATTAAAAATGTTTTTTTCATTTTATTTAGATTGATCCGCTCCAAAAGAGATGTCGTTACTCAATTCATTCGTATCATCTGACTGAAAAGGGAAATGCGACTTGAGCTGAATTCCTGACTGCTCAATAGCTTGAACAAGTCCTTCCGTAAATTTTTCAACTTTAAAGCTTTCAATAAGCTTGTTTTTAATGTCATCCCAAAAATCCTCAGCTACAACAGCGTCTATTCCTTTATCACCAATGATTGCCAGCTTCTTGTCTGTTATTGCCACATAAATTAACACACCATTTCGTAGCTCCGTTTCGTGCATTTTAAGCTTTTGGAACGTCTCAATAGCTTTACTTACAGGTTCCCCTGAACACTTGTCGTCAACGTGCAAACGTATTTCACCTGAGGTGTTTAGTTCAGCATTGGCAATTGCGTCCTGTATTGCTTGTTTTTGAACTTGTGAAAAAAAATCTTTAGAAAACACGCTATTAATCAAAGTTTACTTCAGGAGCATTCTCAGCTCCTTTATTCGCCTGGAACCCTTCTTTTTTAGGAAACTCCTCTTCATTCAATATCATACTCGTGAAAAACCCTCGAATATAAGTGTTATAGATTTTAACGGTGGCGTTGTAATCTTTTCGGGATTTATTGATTCGGTTTTCAGTTCCTTCCAATTGAGCTTGTAAAGCACCAAAATTTTCTGTAGACCTAATTTGCGGATAAGCCTCAAATGCCAAATTTATTGCAGTATTTATTTTTTTACCCATAAATTCCATGTCCTCTGGGGTTTTTGCATTGACGATTCCTGCTCTGGCTTTTGTTACCTCAGTCAATATGCCTTTTTCGTTTTCCGCCGCACCCTTTACAGTTGCAACCAATTGAGGAACCAAATCTGCGCGCCTTTGATATGCTGCACCAACATCATTCCAGGACTGATCTAATGTTTCTTGCAATCCTACCGCTTTGTTATAGGTTCCGCTATAGCTAAAAACAACCACCAAAACCAAAACAAGGATTCCGGCGATTACTAAATATGATTTTTTCATTTGTTGTATTTTGTTTTTGTAAATGTATAAGTTAAAAGCTTTGAAGCGCTTTAATTTATTGTTTTTTTTTTGTTTTATTATATTATAAAATGCTCTATTGTAGCTGTTTATGACATAAGGTGCTGAGTTATTTCTAATGCTAAATTAGCAGCACTTAACTAAAAATTCATAAACTTTGTAAAGTGCACCTTCAGCCTTTCTAACGTTTTTGAATCACTGATTAATCGATCATCAACAAGGCCATCAATACCACTAAGCTTGGGCTGACTGGAAAAAACCTCAATATTCAGGTGGTGGAGCACATCAGTAAAATGACTCAGAGGCCGAATGCCTCCGGCTCTTCCTGAGGCAACACCTATTAAGCAAGCCTTCTTTTCTACCATGAGCTTAGGGTCAATTGCATCTAAAAATGCTTTCAAAACTCCAGGGTAACTACCTTGATATTCGGGTAATACGAATACAAGACGTTCGACCTCTTTTATATAATTATCAATAAGGTTTTGGTATCCTGAAGAGTGTTTATCGTATATAACTGAAAAGAAATTATCGGGCAGATCAGTTAATGAACAAACCTGAGCCTCGTGTCCGAGGTCATTCAGAATGCGAAGACATGTATCTGAAACCTTTCGGCTGTTGCTGTTCTTTCGGTTTGTACCTGAAACGATTGTTATCATATTAAAATTTTAACGAAATTACAATATCCCTTGAAAACAAAGCGGCTCGCCGGAAAAAAAAGAATTGCTTTGGAAATAGTATCTTGTCTTTGCGTTCAAGGTTCAAAAAATGAAAAATTTTATCACTCAGACTAGATCTCAAACTCGGATTAAAGCCCTTTTTAAATGGGGACTGATTGGAGCATTCACTTGCTCAGGAATTTATCTTGGAACCAATGAAATTGCAGCACAACGAACAAGTTTCTACCAATTATACTTTGAATTTGAACGTGAAATCCCTATGGTACCATGGATGATTCATATTTACAATTCATTTCATATTTTGCTCTTCATGAACTTTTTAATTATTAAGAACTCGCTAAAAATTAAAGCGATTGCAATCAGCTTAATTTCAAGTAGCGCAATTGCTTCGGTTTTCTTTCTATTGTTTCCTGCAGAGCTCGGTTTTTCTCGAACAGAGAATATTCAAGGTTATGAGTTTTGGTACAATGCACTTCATTGGCTTGATCATCCTCATAACCTTGTCCCATCGCTGCACATTACTTTTTCTGCACTCAGCGCATACGTTATTTCAACAGAAATGGGTTCGGTATTTTTAAAATTAATCTTCCTTTTATGGTTCCTGTTAATTTGTAGTTCGATCGTACTAGTTCATCAGCATCACTTAATGGATATTGTAAGCGGTTTTGTGCTCGCAGTTCTGGTAAAGTTTGCTGTTTACGATAAGCTAATTATAACGGAGAATAGTGAATCTTGATTGCCTAATTTAGAACGACCCGTTTACGAACGATATTGCCATCCTTTTGGAGTTCTACGATGTATAAACCTTTATCAAATGATAAAAGGTTAAGCTTACTCCCTGTCCAATTAGACCAACTTTCTACGGTCTTACCTTCAATATCTACCAATTGAATTTTAGCGCCATTAAAAGTACTTGGCGCAGTAATTTCAAGGATCCCGTTGGTCGGGTTTGGATAGACTGTAACTTGGCTAGCTAATAGTGATTCAATACCAGATTGGTCCTCACAAAACTCAATATTAGTCGCGCTCTCGGGAATTTGACCATTAATATCTTGGTTGATCACCAAAACACCATCAGGGCCAAATATTTTGTATCCTTCTTGTTCAGGATCAAAGCCCTGCCCTCCAATATATTCAAAGTCAAAAACATCACCATTATCGGCTTGAATGAACGTGATTTGCTCAGTACCAACGTAGTATGGGATTGGCAAGTACAAAACATCGTTTTTGTATACGTCTAGTCTATTGTAGCCCCAACCATCATATTCGTGCGTCATGACAATTTCAATCATTCCGCAAGTCGGAGTTGTAGGACAAGCCAAAAGACCTATAGAATTTACCTGCTGTTGACCACTCGAAGTGACCACCTGATTATTTCCATCAACAACACTATAGTATTCACTGTTCCATCCGGATCCCATTGGGAGATAGTATAAGTTTACCAGATCACCTTCGTCTACTGCAAATTCAAACGAAGCGCTTGAAGATACAGGTCCACTCTCAACGGAAACAATTTCTCCATCTACCTCAACATATAATTCGGTATTATCCCATCCATCACCTTCATTATCATACATATTTAGGGTCCATGTACCACAAGTACCAACGGGCGAAGGAATATCCGCTGCTTCAAACAATACGGCATCGATCACGTGAACAACCCCGTTATACGCCAAAACATCCGTGACAGTGATTTCTATTCCATTGACAAAAACGCCCTCTGAATTTACCGTCATTTGCAAAATCTCATTGGCATAATTTGGCAATTGAGTGCCATTTGAAATATCGGCGATGAGGTTTCTACTTTCTATTATGTGACTTCCAACAATATCGTTTAAAGAGGAGGCGTAGAGTAAGTCAATAGTGGAGGTTCCTGCGGCTTGTGCAAATGCTTGAAAAGCCGCATCCGTTGGTGCAAAGACCGTAAAAGGGCCTGCTGGAGATTGACTGTTACCGACAATTTCACTCTGTTTGCGCAATAATGTTTTAAATCCAGCTACTGTTATGGCATCCTCTAAAAACTGATGGTTTTCACTGTCTTCAATGACATCCCATACCGACATTGCCGGAAGACCAGATGGCGCTAATGTTTTATCAATGATATGTATAACACCATTGTCTGCTGTATAATTGGTAGCAATGATTGTCGCATCGTCAACCATGAATGTTCCGTTGATCTCACTAACCGTTAAATTTTGACCGAATGTCGTAGGTAACAGCTGTCCGTCTTGTAGGTCTTCAGCCATGTAAACACCATCCACAATGCTGTAACGAAGAGCAGCTGGTAAGTCAATAAAAGCAAGTAGGTCAAACTGACTCACTTCTGGATCTCCAAACTCCGCTCTGATTTCATCTACCGCTGCATCATTTGGAAGAAAAACCGTATATGAATCAGGTCCATTTAGATCCACAACAGAATCCTCAGATTGTCCAGTATAATAGGATGAAAGATAGGAGTTCATAGAATAACTTGATTGAAAGGATGCTGGCAAAACATATCCTGTAAATTCATCATTTTCATCATAGGTAGCCTCAACTAATAAATCAGCTATGGTAAAGGCATCAACAACGATTTTCCCTACCATTCCAAGCTCGGCATGAAATCCAACACCACAGTCATAGGTGTATGTACCTGGCACATCAAAAGTTACGACACCCATACAGGTGCCCTGCGTCGTCCCTTCACTTTCAGGAAAAGAAAATTCGACGGGATTATTAAACGATTGACCCGTTACCGTGCTGTTCACTCCGTTTACACTATGCGTCCCCTGAACATTGATAAAGGCTACAGTCTCTCCTGGGAGAATGACCAAAGAGTCAGGTGTAAAAGAAAAATCAGTTAATAAAATATTATGGTCCGCCTCGCATGGAGCTTGCGCCATTAATTTATGACCACCTAAAAGGACAGTCAGGGAAAGAAGAACCAAATTAAGATAATACATATTTGAAAAAATAGTTTACGTTACAAGGAATATTAAAAATGATAAACAAGGTGTTCAGCAAAATGTTCATGAGGTCTAGACAATATCTAGATGCTATAAGAAAAGACTAGCCTTAAACTAAACACTTTTCACATCGGCCCTGAAGCAGAAATTGTGAAAATGATACTTCACGATTCGGTATGGTTGGAATAGGAACGGATACATCAAGACAATCTGTTTGACCACAAGAAATACATTGAAAATGCGGATGAATGTCTGAATGCTTATGCTCCGTACAAGCCTCACATTTGGCATACCACTTTACACCATTATTTCCTTGAAAAGAATGCAGTACACCGTCATCCTCGAGTTTATCTAAAACCCGATAAATCGTTGTTTTATTGAATTCAGCTTGAAAACGATTTATTAAGTCAAGCGTGGACAAAGCCTTTGACTCAATTTGAAATTCATCAAGTATTTTTTTTACTGATTTCGTTTTTCTTATAATTCCCATGGGTACAAATTTATCACAACTCGGTTGTAATAACAAGTGACTTTGTTATATTTGCAACTCAGTTGCATTAAACGTTATGAATTATACAATATTTAAACCTGATACAATAGGAGCCTTAGCAAGCACTTTGTGCGTTGTCCATTGTGTGGCTACCCCTTTTCTTTTTATAGTCCAAACTTGCACAGCCACATGCTGTGACGCAGCTCCAGCTTGGTGGATTTGGTTAGATTATATCTTTTTAACTATTTCATTTTGGGCAATTTATCAATCTACACAAAACACTACAAAATCATTTATGAAGCCCTTACTTTGGTCGTTATGGGGAACCTTATTCTTAGTAATTGCAAATCACCGCATACACTGGTTTGAATTATCAAGTAACATAACACATGCTGTAGCAATCAGCTTAGCCGTTTTACATCTTTACAACCTTAAATATTGTCAATGTCAAAAAGATCATTGCTGCACAAAATGAATAAATCAGAACATGACCAATTAGGAGATAATCATATTTCATCAAGGATTGAAACTCCTCTTCGTAAGGACGCTTTTGAGAAATCGGATGATGAAAAAATTGAGCGTATTCAGTATCATTTTAAAGAAATTATGAACGAGTTAGGGCTAGATTTATCTGACGACAGCTTATCTGGAACACCATACCGTGTTGCCAAAATGTATGTGAAAGAGCTTTTTTATGGACTCAACCCGAGAAATAAACCATCACTTTCTGTTTTTGACAATAAGTATGCTTATGGAAAAATGCTTGTTGAACAGAATATTTCTTTGGATTCCTCTTGTGAACACCACTTTTTACCTATCACCGGTTATGCACATATTGCCTATATCCCGAAGGCGAAAGTAATTGGTCTTTCGAAAATAAACCGACTGGTAGACTATTATGCACACAGACCTCAGGTTCAAGAAAGATTATCGCTTCAAATTCTAAACGAGCTCAAAACGACCTTAAATACGGAAGATATCATCGTTGTTATAAGCGCGAAACATCTCTGCGTTTCATCTCGAGGTATAAAAGATAAAAGCAGCTTTACGACCACAATGGAATATAGCGGTTGTTTTAATGACGTAAAATATCGAAAAGAATTTTTTGATTGTCTTGACAATAAAAATTCTTTATAAAGGAACAATAGGCATAATTCTGAATTTTAATAAGTCAAAGTTTTAATAACCATCAACTCCTTTTTAAATCAAAAAAACCCCGGTCGTGTAAACCAGGGCTTTAATACGAGTTTGAGGTGGAAGCCCTCTCACAAGTTTTAGTGATAAAAAAAGCCCCACGGACTGCGGGGCTTTGTACTCGAGGCGGGACTTGAACCCGCACGCCCCAAAGAGCACAGGATTTTAAGTCCGGCGTGTCTACCAATTCCACCACTCGAGCATTTGTCCTTTATTAAGGACGGTAGAAAAATGAGCGGGAGACGGGATTCGAACCCGCGACCCCAACCTTGGCAAGGTTGTGCTCTACCAACTGAGCTACTCTCGCTTATGTCAAATACGCTGAACCTTTGTTCAACGGGCGTCAAATTTATAAATATTTTATGATTTTACAGAATCGAAAGCAATAATATTTCACCTTTTATGTCAATTTTACCGTGTGATAATTGACTATTTTTGTAAAACCTATGGATTCAGCAACGACAAAACAACATAAATACGACAAAGCCTATTTGAGATTAGCCCTAAGTTGGGCCAAGCTCTCACAATGTACAAGAAAGCAAGTAGGGGCGATTATTGTTAAAGATGAGATTATTATATCTGATGGTTTTAATGGGACACCCGCAGGGTTTGACAATTGCTGTGAAAATGAGGAAGGCCTCACCCATTGGTATGTTTTACATGCTGAAGCCAATGCTATTCTGAAGGTAGCAAAGTCAACTAATAACTGTAAAGGGGCGACATTATACCTCACACATTCTCCTTGTAGAGATTGTAGCAAACTTGTGCTTCAATCCGGTATTTCAAGAGTGGTTTATCAAGAGGCCTACAAAGACCCCGCCGGAATTGATTTTTTAAAAAATGCTGGAGTACAGGTATTAAATATTACCCATATTGATGACTAATTCGAACCATACTTCACGCTTACCACTTATCATATCGATCTCCATATGTATTGGATTTGGCATCTCTTTTTTGCTTTGGAATCCTTTTGACTTCAAATCAAAATCACCAGAACTCCAAAAACTCGAAGATGTACTCACCCTCTTAAATGAAAAGTATGTTGATTCTGTTAATACAGAACAAATATTTGATGAAACCATAGTAGAAATGCTACACAAACTGGATCCGCACAGCAACTACATCCCTGCAGAGGAGATGAAAGCACTTGCAGAATCAATTGATGGGAATTTTGGAGGCGTTGGGGTTCGTTTCTTCAAATTAAGAGATACTATCTGTGTTTCAGATGTTATTCCAGGCTCTCCATCCGAGAGTGTGGGTTTACGCGCTGGAGATCAAATAGTATCAATTGAAAAGAATAATGCTGCAGGCGTGGGTATCACCAATGCAGAAATAATGAAAAAGCTTAAAGGAGAGACAGGCACATATGTGAACGTCACTGTGAACCGCTATGGTAAATTACTACCATTCAAAATTAGAAGAGGAACTATTCCAATTCTTTCGGTCGTGTCTGCACATATGGTTAATGAAAATACTGGCTACATCAAAATTGATAAATTCTCCGTTCCCACATCCCGAGAATTTAGAATGGCAGCAATATCACTTCAAAGAAAGGGAATGACAAAGCTTATTTTAGACCTTAGGTATAATGGTGGAGGTGTTCTACAAGGGGCCGTTGAAATTGCTGATGAATTCTTGAAGGAAGGGTTGAAAATAGTGAGTACTGAAGGTGAAAATTCGCCTGAACAAATTTTTTACTCAAGCTCAGGCGGAATGCTCGAAAATACTGAATTGGCTATTTTAATTAATGCTTCCTCTGCATCTGCTAGTGAAATAGTCGCTGGTGCAATTCAAGACAATGATCGGGGGCGCATTTTTGGACGGAGGTCCTTTGGTAAAGGCCTTGTTCAAGAGGACCAAAAACTCAGAGACGGGAGTACTGTAAGGATAACGATTGCGAGGTATTACACACCTTCTGGGCGTTGCATCCAAAGGCCTTATTCTGGTGATTATGATGCTTATTATGAAGCCATAAATAGATCAGAAGAAGGTGTTTATGAAGTAGACTCTACCGTATTTGTTGATTCACTAAAATTTAAAACGATAGGCGGCAGAACAGTCTACGGAGGTGGTGGAATTAGCCCTGACATATTTGTTCCCTTTGATACTTCAGGATCAACATATTATGCAAACGCCATAGAATGGAGTGGGGTATTTAATCAATTTGTTTTTGATTGGGCAAAAGAAAATAGAATTTTTGAGAATCCACCATGGGGCTCGTTTGATGATTTCGATACCTCATTCAAGCATTTCAATTTAGCCGATAAACTAAAGATTTATGCACAGGAAAACTTTAACATTAGTCCAATGTCAGAAGACGAATTCAACAGAAGTGAGCCACGAATTGTGAGAAGACTAAAATCCGAAATTGCCAGACAATTTTGGGATGAGGATGGGTTTTATAAAATTTATAATAGGAATGACAAAGACGTACAGTCGGTTATTCAAGGTTTCGAATAAAGGACCTCAACCGCGATTTCATTTTTACGGCCCAGCACCTGCCAAGGAGGATTGTATCCCAAATATTTCATGTTACCAATAGGGCTTAAATTCTCCGCTTTCAAGAATTGCAAAAGTCTTTTCGAATGTTTTTCTATTTTTTTATCATTTGCATAACCTGTAAACTCTAAAACTGCATATGTTTTTGGTTGTAATTGAACAAGCTCGACTTGCTTAGAATTTGGTTCGGGAAGGTTTTCAATGGCATGCTCTTTAGGCATAACAAAAGACATACTCGACTCCTCACCCATTTCCATTATCACAGGAGAGGTCATTGCAATTTGTTGATTGTCTTTATTGCCACCAAAGATGTAGTCAGCAATCGTTCTAAACCCCATAGATGAAGACTCTTCATACGCAGAAGATTTCATTTCTGTTTGCGCGACGACCATAGCATCATAGCTTCTAATTTCAAAGTTTTCAAAGGATTTGACCACATCATATATCGGAGTTTCAATATTTGAGGTTCTATATGCCATAAAAAGTTGACTCATAAGAAGAATTACAAAAGCTACTGAAAAAAAATAGGAGGAACGTGTCATGGTTAAGGGTTTTTGAGTTTTTTAAGAAAGTTTAGTTTTCGAGGTTTGCTAACTGATGTAACATAAGGGTGATAAGGGTTTTTTTCTACGAAATCTTGATGATATTGCTCGGCTGGATAAAATTTTGTCATTTTTTCAAGAGTTGTTGTTACTGTTTTAAATGTCTTTTGTTTTTTAAGATTCTCTATATATTGTTGTGCAAGAACCTTTTGTCTCTCGTCGGAATAAAATATAGCCGACCTATACTGTGTTCCAACATCTGGACCTTGCCTATTCAGAGTCGTAGGATCATGAGAATCAAAAAAGATCTCGAGCATTTCACTGTATGTAACTTTATTTGAGCTAAAAGTTACTTTGACAGTTTCTGCGTGTCCTGTTTTGCCCGAACATATTTGGCTGTAGGTCGGATTGTTTACGGTTCCTCCACAATAGCCAGATTCGGCATCAATTACTCCCTCTATAGATTCGAAAATTGATTCGACACACCAAAAACATCCTGATGCAAAATACGCTGTTTCTCTCTGGCTGAGCAGTGAGAAAAAAGAGCACAAAAAAATGGCAAGTGAAATAAATCTTATCACTTAATACAAACAGACCAGAACTAAAAAAGTTCTAAATGCTGTTATCCATTTCTGCGTTTCTCAGCAGTAAATGCGAGAAAAATTACGAGAACAATCGATACAATGGTACCAATCGCTATCCAAATTGTAGCGTCGTGAAACATAGTTTTAGTTTGAGTTAGAGTAAACTTACGAAGAAAAACCCTAAAAACCAAAGAGTTAGGCTTATGATTACTATAATTTAATCTTTTACCGACGATTCAATACTACATTTTAAAGAAATAAAAACTACTTTGACCGACACGATAAATATACATTCCAGGGGATAATAAATTCAAATCTACACCCTTTCCATTATAATTTCCAACCTTAATTTTTACTCCTGAAGGCCAGCCATAAATTTCATACACTCCGTTTATTTTTGAAAACAGCTTGTCCTTAACTGGGTTGGGGTAAATTGGTGATTTCGCGTCAATTTTATGGTCTAAGAGCTCGGCCTGGTCGTTTGTAAAATATTCATAAAAGTCAAAAGAAAATAACATCGGAGGGATAGTAATTATATTGCTGATTTCTTCGGAGGTAATAAAACCTTTGTGGCCCGAATTCAGCGCAATTCCCTCGGTCTGACCCAAAGCAAACATGCTACCAATATCTATTCTACGTTTGTTGCCTGAGAAAAAATCATGACCACTGTAATCCCAAAGCATGTAAATAAAACTATTATAAATCCCCAGCTCATTATCAATATATGCGAGAAGAGAGATGTTTCCCGAATTCTTATCAATCGAGGCCCCGGTTACCATTCCTGCAATGTTAAATACCTCATTAGGTTCAGTTGTATATATCCCCTGCCATTCATCGGGGAGGGCGTACTTTTTAACTAAGTTGTCTTGCCAGTTTTTACTAAACAAAAATAAAGAGTCGTCAACAGCAAAAAAGGCCTCACAGTCATAATTATGGGCATTTGAGGGTCCTGAAAAATCAATCTGATCGGCATAGCTAAATTGCATTTCAAGGCCGGGTACACTGTCTTGCGTAGAATTGAATAATTGTTCCTTTTCAATCTTTATGATACTTAAATCCGTTCGCGTGCCAGAATTATTTCCGAAATCTCCAACAAAAATATGTGTATCGTTTTCGGCAAGAGACTCCCAATCAATATTCTCAACATTATAAATAACAACTTCTCGTAAAAAATTACCCAATGTATCCAATTCATATAAAGAGGTATTGTTGCCCCCATCATTCAATACCCATAAAGATGCATTCAATGAAATTACTCCAGAGTTCTCAGCTAAAAGAGGGCTGGCTAAATTAGAAATGCCTGTCGGTGTGTAGTTTGTTGGCTCATATAAACATGACCCATCATTAATTATTGCATCTCCATTAAAGTTGATGGCTTGAGGATCCGTACAGCCGAATTGGCTTAACGCATTGCCTGCCAAAAAAAGCAGTAATACTAAATAAATAACTTTTCTTTCCAATCCTTTGCTTCGCTTTGGTTTATGAGCTCTAAATCGAGCAAATAAGATACTACGTTTTTGTGATGATCCTTAGGACTTTTTTTCGCAATGTCGGCCCATTCTGTTTGATTTAACCACTGTTTAACTTGATATAAATCAATATTATAGCGCCATGAAATTATTTCAGGGCTTCGCTGATTGTTCTTCAAAAGTTTCGCCCTATTCATAACAAGATCACACATTTTGTTTAATGCGGGGAGAGCATTTTGGACTACTTCATTTCTCGCCGCAATGACAAAAGAAGACCATGGGGTCATAATCTCACCAATCCTTCTACATTTTTTTTGTTCAACATATGGGTTTGTAGTATACTTTTCCCATAAAAATGCCTGTGCCTCATCATTTTCTAATGCCCACAAACCTCCATAAATATCTCCTACAACTTCAAACTTCATTTTACGAAGATCCCAACCATTTTCTGAACCAAGTACATAGGCCATGAGGTGTGAACCAGAGGCTTCCCTAGAGATTGCAAATGGTCTTCCTTGCAAGTCTGAAATACTTTTTATACTAGAATGATAAGGTACATGAATCCCCCAACACAAAGGAGAAGCTACATATACCCGAAGTATCGTAGCTTCCAAGCCCTGAAGAATCGCTTTAGTAATACCCTCCGTAAGAACGACTGCTAAATCTAAAGAACCTGATTCTAAACCTTTTATCATTTGACCTGTACCTCCGCTCATATCCGACCAATGAAGTGCTATGTTTTCGGCACGGAATAATCCTTCTTCAATCGCTAATCGCCATGGTAAATTGAAATGTTCAGGGACACCACCAACTTTTAAACGTAGCTTATCCAATGGGCTGAAAGATTTGTTTTTCATATAACGTATTATACTTACCTTGTTTTTTAATGAGCTCCCGATGTGTCCCCGATTCAATGATTTTCCCATGCTCCATTACAACAATCAGATCAGCTTTTTGAATGGTGCTCATTCGGTGCGCAATTACAATAGAGGTTCGTCCCTTTGTAATTTGAGCTGTTGCCTTTTGAATT
>Ga0228631_1001132_pt1 | contig 13546 bp, 29 predicted proteins | sample 39DmetaG_FD_183049 | JGI IMG/M metagenome (GOLD analysis project Ga0228631, IMG submission 183049) | Seawater microbial communities from Monterey Bay, California, United States - 39D | ecosystem: Environmental > Aquatic > Marine > Coastal | place: USA: California | collected 2016-09-28
ACCAGTGTTGGAAAGTACTGGAGAAGCAAGACAAAGCCAACCATTCCAGATATAATTAAAAAACGTTTCAGCCATTTCTGGTTTATATAACCTACGAGCAACTGTTTTAGCGACTCTTTGGTATGCTTCTCTAGGCGTTTCTCCGTCATATAAATATCCCCCGGATATTGTCTTCTTGTATACGTCCGTATTACCCCACGTAGGGTAATCTTCTCCTTTAATCCATTCATTGTTCCACATTATGTTGTTAAGTGTATTAGCCAGGCTATAAGCCCATTTATATTTAAAGCTACTAGATTCCATTGTTTTCTAGAGCTAGTTTGTATTACTACCAATATAAATCCTACTATATAAAGTTTTGGATCTATGGTCCATTGGGCAGCGATTAAAAAACCACTACCCATATAACCTGCTCTAGTTGCTAGTCTTTTCCACGGAGTCAGCCGCTTTTGCCTCACTAGCCTGCTTAGCAGCTTGTTCCTTAATTCTTTCGATTGCTTTATCATAACCTGGCATGTGTTTAATTGTTTCTAATACACCTAAAGCTATTGTAGCTGTTTGGTTTAATTCTCCTATAAGCTTTTGATTGATTAACCCTAAGGTTTCAATCTTATTTTTCATTTCAATTAGTGTCTGTTCTTTCATATAATTGTTTTATAATTTCATTATTAGTTATTAATTTACTACCAAATATCTTCGAAGTCTTCTCCTTCGTTAGCTTTTGAATAATCAGTCGGCCTAATAGCAAAGAAATCAGTATGAGTGACGCCCCCGGTAAGATGGTAAAACCAATCAAGATTACCCGCTGCTTTAGTGTCATACGCGAAATAATTACCCAAGTCGACATAACCAAGCTCCACAAGTTTTTCATTTGTTCTCTTTTTTATAAAGTGTTTTAAATCATTAGCTGAGATACCCTCTATATCACCCATCTCAAACATTTTTTCTATATATTTAACTTCAAGACTAACCATTGTTTCAGCAGCTTTTATTACATCTTCTCGACATAAGCTCAACAGCTGATTATCTTCTTCGCACATATGCTTAAATAATTGACAACCCATTTTGCTATGTAATGATTCATCTCTTACTGACCATTTCATTTGTTGCCCAATTCCCTTAAGTAAATTACGTAACTGAAAAGAATACAACACTGCAAAGGCAGAATAAAGACTAACACCTTCAGCGAAGGCTGAGAATACAGCAAGAGATTTAGCAATACCAATTGTATTGTCGCCATCGTAAGAAACGAGGTTATCAAAACGATCTGCCGTAGCAGGTTCGTGTAAAAATGCTTCATAATCTTCTAATTTTAATGTTTCGTTTAAATAACTATAAGCGACTGCATGAACAGTTTCTTGTGATCCAAACATCATCGCCATTTGTTGTATCTCGTGTTTAGGAAACCATTTAACAACTTTTTGAGTCCAATAGTCGGACACGGCGCATTCTGTCTGAGCAAACCCAAGTAAAATGTTTCCGACGAGGTTTTTTTCTTTTTCATTTAGTTTTTCTTTCCAATCTTTAATATCACTCTGCATTGAGATTTCAGTATGTAACCAAAATGCTTGTGCTTGTTTTAACCAACCTTCAGTGTAGTACTCAGGGTATTCAAACGGTTTGTACGCTACGCGCTCATCAAATAAACCCATTACTTATATACTGTTAGTGCTAAGTCTATAAATGGTAAATATAGTACGTGTATGTCTATATCAAGCTCTTTGTATGATCTAAAACCTAGCAGTACTCCAGGATAAAAACCTATTTCTAAAGACCAGGCTGATTCATTTTCGTTTTCTTTCATGTGCATTTAATATTATATCTTTTATGTAATTGTTCTATGTCTTTTGATCTTACTTTTCCCTTAGCTTTCCAGCTCCACTTTACGAACTTATCTATTTGACGTTCAGCGTATCTTTGTCTAGCTATTCGTTTTGCTTCAAAAGGATTAACCTTACTGTCTCGTCGCATTCGTTTTGGTTTTGTGGTTTATATAAAGTTACATTGGGAAACTGTCTTACTATAAGCTGCTTAAATAACTTCCATCGCATAGGAAATGATTCATTAGCTCTACCTTTAGTTTCAATTATAAAATCGTCACCTATAAAATCAGGAGTGTACTTAATTGGTAATATACGCTTACATCCTCTATTTTTGTAATCACCTTTACCATTTGACTGTCTTTCATAGACTTCGTTTTCAAAATGAAAACCATTTAGTAAAACAAAAGTTTCTCCTTCGTACTTGGCTTTTATTTTAGCCTTACGCAAAGCTATATACATATACTTTTCAAGACCAGAAGCAAAATCAATACCATCATATGATACTTTTTTTGATCTTACAGGTCCTCGCTTACCCCGCTTACGTTTATAAGTTTTCTTCATAATGTTCACCAGTATTACCGTTTTGACCTATAACATTCATACGATTCATCATAGCATCTTCAATCTCGTCAGTTAAACAACGCCTTGCTGCTTCAATATATAATAACGCATCCATTAGTTCTTCTTGAACATCAACTAAAAACCTATCAAGATCTTTTTCTTGACCGACAATTTCTTGCATCATCGTAGCTCCGTATTTTTTTTGACCCACTAGACTGCGTTGATCCATTTTAGCTAGTACCTGTTGAACTATTTTATCTTCAGTTTTAATTCTCATTACAGTGTTTGTTTTAAGTTTTCAGATTTAACAAAAGTTCCATTAATCATTTTACCTTGTCTAGACTTTATAACATTATATGCACTGTCTATACATTCTTCTATGTTATAACCTCTAAGTTCTGATAAGTTTGTTAACACTACAACCATGTCACCTATAGCATCTACAACTTCAGGTTCATCGTTTTTTAGTATAGCCTGAGCAAGTTCACCTGCTTCTTCCATTAGCTTTACAAATTGAGTTCTAGAATCGCCTGATTTATATATACCTTTGTCTTTAGCCCAAGATCTTATTAAATCAAACCTTTCGCAATCAGCTTTACTGCTTATACACTCTTCTTTTTTGTTTAAAAATTCTGAAGCATAAGCCTTGTTGTATATGTAACACCTATTTACATTAAACATAGATGTTTTAGCGTTTTTAACTATCCAATCAGAAGTTTGATCATCTAAACCAAACATACCGTGATTAGTTTCCCATTTTAAACCTATGTTATCCAATAGATTACCTTTAAGTTTATTTAAAGGAACTGGAAAGGTTGTTGTTTGTTCTGTTACATTTAATTTCATTTGATTGTTTTTATTAATTAAATTTCTATAAGATTGCCTATCAACCTTATAGCCATGAGACTGTTGAAGTTCTATTTCTTTGTCTGATATATAGTCTATATCATCACTAGTAAGTAGAACTTCGTATTCGTCTGCGCTATAACCTTGTTGGCGCGTAACCCTATCTTTAAGATTACATGTAACTCCTATTTTTTTACCCGGAATGTGGTATAAATAATACATCATTTTTTATAGTTTATTTTTATATAAGTGCATATTGTGTGCGTGGTGGTAATACCAACCTGTCTCGATATGTAACATATCTGCAACCATCTCTTGCAGTGATGCAAATTGATACTGATCATTACAGAAACCGTACCAGATGTCATTAGAACGCATATAGACAGACATACAAAGCTTTTCATTTACTATGGAAAACTGTATAGCATAAGTACAAGGCGTGTCTTTGTCATATCTCCAGTGTTCTTTTGCATCATATATGCTTATAGCAGCGTGTCTCGTGTCTGGATTATCTCTTAGTTTATTAACTACATAACTTAATTGGTTGTTTCTTTGCCATTGATAACCATAGTTAGAATTAACTTGACCATACTCGTCAGCCATACGTGCCCATATTGGTGGTACTTTACCGTAAAGTTCAGCTAGTTTATCAATACTAGGATCGCCAGATAAATACCAAGACCACTCAGCTGCGGCGTATTTTTTACTCCACTTACGCTCAGCATTTGTTATTGCTTTATCTGAAGGGTTATCTATATAAAAGCCACAATTAAATATAGCTTTTGTATCTCCAAAATCAATGCCTTCTTGTAGTATTTCATCTAACACTGCTTCGTATGCTTCGTTAGCGTTATTAAATCTTGTTTGCATATTTGTTGTAATAAAATTCATAATATTCGTAAACCTTTACCCATATATCTATTTTTTTATAGTCGTTTGGATCTTTATTTACATTACCTTTATTTGATATTTCTATAGTCCATCTTGATTTTCTTATGGCTACAGGAGATATTAGTATATCATTTCTAATACACCATCTATAAGCTGCTAATTCAGTTTTAGAAGGCCTGTAATCACCCATATCCCAAGGTGATTTTTTTATTCCCATGGCATTTTTTCACCATTCAAGTTTATATCTTCATGAGGTATAAAGCATCCCGACTTTGGTTCCCATTTAAAATGAGCCTCAGCTCCGTTTTCACCTAAGTTTTGAAACTTAACTTTAAGAACTTTTGCTTTAACAGTCTTAGCTTGGTAATCTCTATGAACTAATATACCGTGATAAGAAGCATCATACCATTCACCACCACCTTTTATATTGTACATTGTTGGCTCTTCTATTTTACCATCTTTATCTTTATACATTTTAGTAGGGTGAGCTACAATAAACACTAACACATCATACTTTTTAGCAAATATCTCTATCTTCTGTAGGTATTCCATAGTATATCTATTAACATCGTCAGAACCTCCAACATCCCTAACTTTATTAAACGGATCTATAACTAAACATTTAATACCTTTACGCTTAACTAGCTCAGCACCTTTTTTAAGCACAGACTCTAATGTATAACGTTCCATATCAATGTGAAAGTAATTACTATTACAATGATCTGCTATTTGATTCCATCTATCACCACCAATATCTGAAGATTTTGGCATACCTTGCCAAGTCTTACGCATTAGTTTATGAGCGTGTAAATATGTTGGTTGATTTTCAGGTGAAGCAAATGCAGTCTTCCAACCGTAGTTTGAATTATAACCTACAACCATTTGATCTACAAAATCTGATTTACCAGATGAAGGTATACCAGTCACGGTTATAAATTGACCTGTATATGTTGAAAATATTTCATCAAAGTTTTGTAAACCAACTTGAAACCCAGGTTTAAAACCATTCCTAACAAAGTCAGTGACTTCGTCCTCGATATCTCTAAACGTAGTAACGTTTTCAAGTGGTACTGGTTTTGCTCCTGTAATTCTACCTGTAAGTTTTTCTTTACCGTGTTTTAATAAGTATTCATTAGCATCTTTACAGTCTTCAAAAGTAGCTATATGGCAAACTTCAGATCCTAATCTTCTGATTAATTCTGTTTGTAATGCTTGACCAGCCTCGTCAGAATCTACAGCTAATATAATCTTTTCTTTGTCTTCAAAGTAATCAATACAACTATCTAAGTAGTCTAAGTTATTAGAATTAAGAGTTGCTCCGTTAGGAACTGATATAGCATTTGTTACACCTGATTCGTGTAAAGCAAGCACATCCATTTCACCTTCAACTATTACACAGTATTCATATCCTACAATACTATCTATATTATAAAAGACTTTCTCAGCCCCTTTATATAATTTAAAGTTCTTTCTTCCATCTCGGTATTTAACATTAGTTAATTCACCGCCCATAAGATAATTGAACTTTATAACATTCTCGGTTTTACCGGTCTGTGGCATATACTCAGGACCCTCACTGATTTGTAAATCAATAAGAGTCTGAGCTGATATACCTCTTGTTCCAAACCATTCAATAACTTTATCACTCAAAAACTCAGGATGTTCCTTAGAGTTTGGTGGTCCTGAAGGTTTAACATACACCTTTTCAGCTTTACCCTTACGTTTATAAGTATGCAGTTGAAATGATGTATTACAATTGTGACAAGTACCGAGACCCCGTTCCCAATCGTAAGAAGCACACTTAGCTTTCTTATTAGCGGGTTTTCTAGTATGAGAGCAATTAGGGCATACACCCTGTTTTTTACCTTCTTCTAGACCATGCTGATTAAACGTGTCAATCGCAAATCCATTGATCTCTGTAGTCTCTATTTGCATAGGTTATTTAATTTAATTTAATTTAGTTATTCTTCGTCTCTACAATGAGGACATATATCACAAAATTCAAATTCCTCTGTACTCATACCAGCATGACATATTTGACAAGCTGTTTCTCCGTTATTCTTATACATTAAAACGGTAGATCATCATCTTGCGCAGTTAACTGTGGTGCAGCTTGTTGAGGTTGACCATCTCTTGGGGCAGCGGCAACATTGTCACCATTAGTCCATACTACTTTGACATTACCTAAATAAACTTTAGCTACTTTAGCTTCACGTTCTTCTTTAGACTGTTCTACTACTACTGGTCCTTGATTACCGTAATTATCAACCTCATCATTGATAGTAATTGTAATTGGTAAGTAAGATCCTTTTTTACCCTTGTAGATTTTATCTTTTGGGATTTCATTTAAATTGATGTTTGCTTTAATAATGCTTGCCATAATTTTAAAATTTAATTTGTTAATGTTTAATAAATTATCTATAAGTAATCGTATTGTTTTTGTTTTTTATAACGTCTTATTTATAAAATAATTCTCCGGTTTAAAATCCGGGTTGTTAAAAAATAGATCATAAGCTTCTACAGCTTGCTGAACTTTTTCTTCACCATCTGATAAGAATTTTGGTGAACAATCGTATATGCCTATTTGTTTTGTTGTCTTATCTATAGCCATAAAGATCATCTCATAACCAAACAGCTTTTGATATATATAAGCTTGACTGTTGTAGTTATATTTAGTAGCTGAATACTTAAATTTATTTATATCAGCGGTAGTTTTCAGATCAATAATAAGCTTTTCATCGTGATTTATTATATCAGCCTTACCTTTCCAAAGTTTACCGTTTATTTCAGCTATTCCAGGAACTTCGTAGTCCACGTTTCTACCGCGTATTAAACCTTTACAAATATCATTGCTCATCATAGTTTCTACTAGCATTTCTATTTTATCAACTTCATGCTGCAATAGACACAGTTCTCCTTCGCTTATTTCTCTGTAAGCTTTAGTATTTCTAGTAGTTGCTTCAACTATTTTAAATCCTTTTAATTTATGAGGCTCTAGTATAGCTGTATGAAAATAACCACCAATTAAAAACGCTGGTATAGGTTTCATAGGTTGACCAAGAGACAGAGGATTGTTTAGTAATGTAGATATGTCTGAATTACTTAGAAACTGTTTACCAAAATCTCCGTAGTAATGTTTATCATCTTTTAACTTTTCTAATTCTTCTTCTCTATTCATTATAAGGTTTTTAATACATCAGCAGGAATATCATACTTACCTTTAATAGCTTCTATACTACCGCCAGACTTTATAAAAGCTTTTGCTTTTGTTAACGCTGCTCCTTCTAGCTTTGGTTTAGCACCTTTACCATGATTGTTTATAGCGTCGCTATCTGCGGTATCATCAATTAAAAATAAATTTCCAAGAGCATACTTTTTTCCATAACTAGAAGCGCTACCAAACTTCTGAGGCATTTGCATACCTTTTTGGTTTAAATCAACTCCAACGATAGACGTAGCGTGTATAGCATCAGTGCCATCTGTTATAGTTGCTTTAGATTCTAGTATAGGAAATTCAGTATTAGATATTAATGTTTCATTAATAGTCACTGACACACCTAATTCTAATAAATAAGGCTTAGTTGCTTCTAAAATATCTTCAGCTGATCGGAAATTATATTTACCAAAAGAGTTGAATCTACTTTTTTTCGATTTAAATTTTGTCTGGATTGTAGCCAGTTTTTCATTTAGTTTCATAGTTTTATAATTACATATTTAGTTAATAATTTACTGCTTAACTTACAGAAAGTCAATCACTTGCGAGTAATCTGTACTTTCTATTAGCTTGTTAATAGCTTGTTTTTTTATTTCAGAAACAGTTACATAATCTCTTGCTCCAATTATGTTTAGTTTTTTAGCTATATCTTTTGCTGAATGCTTATCGCAGTCCAAGCCATAAGATAATCTTAAAACTTCATATTGCTTATTATTCAAGCATTGACTCATCAAACTAATTAAATAAGCATTCATTAATTGAATATTGTAAGGTTCAGAGTTATCAGGTATTGAGGTAGACCACGACTCCCATGCTTCAAAATCACCTTCATTAAAGTGAGTATCAATACTTAAAAATATAGAGTTAAAAAACATTTCAACTGCTTTTTTATCATCTGGATTTTTTCTCATTTCATTTAGTCTATGCTCAGGTATTCTTATATTTCCTCTAGCTTTATCTATTTGTCTTCTAATAGCTCCTTTAATTCTTTTGCTTAAGAAAGATTTTAAAGTTTTTTCTACATCATTAGAACTGTTTAAAAATTCCCAATCGATCTTGTCAACTGCTTTTATTAATCCTTCAGAGCCACATTGTATTATGTCATTAATACTTAATATACCCGAAGCTTGATCTGATGTTGAAAACTTACGAGCTAAATTTTCTACTAAAGGTAAGAACTTGATTATTAGTTCATCTCTTGAATACTCATCCCAAAATTTACCTTCAATATTTAGTATTGATTTTTTTACATCTTCTTTGTATCTAACATAATTCTGTACATTATATTTTTTCATGTTGCTCTACTATTTCAAATGCTCTAGCCATTTTGTTATCATCAGAGTAGTATATATTACCTATACTTGCCATCCATTTGTTAAATTCTTCTACCATAATTGTTGATTTAATAATTCTTTTTCTTTCTTTAATTCGTTACCCATATTTCTGTGAATCGTTCTTTGTGAACAACCTAACACTGATGCTAGTTTTGTTATTGTTATTTTAGATCCACTGTCGTTTATATCTAACATACTTTGATATATATCATCTTCATTAACTTTTTTAGATCTACCTACCAAACTCCCGACTATACTCATCTTCTCAACAGGACTAAGTCCTGAATATTCTTTAAATAATATCTTGCGTCGTTTGTTGTTTGGTGGTTTATCTAAATCCATCATGCTAACTTCATATATCATAGTTTTTAGAAGTTGTTTAGATATAGTAAATGTAACAAATCCATTTGAATTATCAACTATATATTGGCATAATTTATCGAAATTATCTTGAGTTATTTGTGGGTTTAAATACCATAGTACTAGCATGTGCCATTTCAAAGATTTAAACGTTGTTATCTTAGCTCTACTTCTAAATAACTCGTAACATTGATTAGTACCGTCTTCATAGTAACAACCCCATTCAAATATCTCGGATGGCTCATCGCTTATAGGATCTCTCCTATATATTATACGATGCTTGTTAAGATAATCTAAATTTCTAACTTGTGACATTAGCCCCCTACTCTAGTATCTAATAAGCTATTGTCACAGTTCTTGTATTCATGCTGCTCTAATATAGCTTCATAATTATTTTTTTCATAAAAAAAATCTTGTTGCTGTAGTCTCATATCTTCAAACATATTTTTAGTTCTACCCATTATCTCTAGTTATTATTTCTTCATTAGCATTTTTAACAGTGTGCTTTTCGTTTTCGTAATAATTCCAATAAGCCGTTACGCTATCTCCTTTAACTTTATACTCATCAGGCATACACTGTGGAGGCTCTTTAAAAAAACCATCTGGCATACCGTTAGGACAAAACTGTAATGTTGGTTTGCATTTTTCAATACTTAAGTGTTTTTTACCATATCTCTTAGTATATTCATTTCCAAGAGCAATCATATGATTATATAACCACAAATATTGGCTTTTATTACCTCTAGCCCATATAGTGGAAGGGTGATTATAATGAGCTTTTTTATATGGTACAAAAGTTTTGTAATTATACGACTCTGCATAGTGATGATGTGCAGTACATAGCATTTGAGCTGATTCTAATATCATCTTAACAATGTGTTTGTTATACTGTACAACAGCGGCTTTTTTAGGATCTTTATTTAGATAAAATATATTCATTACTTTAGTTTTTCTTTTAATTTTAGTATATCATCATTTATTTTAGCAGCAAGCATATAGTCTTCTACTTCACAAGCCTTAGCTCTTTTATCTCTTAAATTTTTTATTTGATCTTCTATGCTTATAGACTGTGCTTCATCAGTGTCAGAATATACATACTTATAATGTATAGCACTGTTTAAATCGTTAAGATCTTCTAGCATTTTATCGTCTAGTTCTTTTTGTTTTTTTATTAATTCCTCTAGTACTTTTTTAGCTATTTTATCTGCAAGTATATTTAAATCTTTTTCTGTCATATTTATATGTATATTAATATTATCGTGCTTTAGTTCGTATTAGTTTTGTTAATATGATTCAAGTACCTCACAGTGATCTTTGTTTTTCCAAGACCAGCTTTTTTTAAATAAACTTAGTCTTTCTATAACATCATTCAACTTATCGTCAGGTATATCATGTAATAAGTTTAACTTAGGATTATTATTTATTGTATCTTTTAAGTTGTTGTACTTTTCAGTAATATCTTTACATTTGTTTTCAAGATAATTAATTCTTTCTGCTTCATTATTTTGATTACCTACGTTAAATATAAAAGATCCTTCTATGTTACTTAAGAATTTATTATACTGTTTATATTCAGGATATTTTTTATGCAAATGTATTGCTGTTGCATGATCCATTTTTTTACCTTGAGAAACAAAGTACCTAGATATATCAGTCCAACCCATCCTTAATTTTTCTCTAAGAACATAGCATACTAATGCTCTTAGTTCTACGTAATCTCTTTGTCTAGTGTTTTTAAATATATCTTTATTAGACATACTAACAACAGCTTTACCTACTTCAATTGCTTCTAATCTATTCATGTTTTTTTAGTGAAATATTAATCCTACTTTATTTGTTTTATTAAACCATTTTGTTGCCATCAAGTCAATACTAGAAGCATCCATATAACCACTGCGTATAAGATCGCTAGAGTTAGAAAAGATTTTGGTGTGTCTATGTTTTCTTTCATCTATTAAATGTTTTTGTTTTCCTGAATCAGAGAAGATTATATCGTAATTATCTGGTAATGAAGCTTTTAGCATCATATCAACCATATTGGTGTAACTGTAAAACCTAACGTTAGGATTGCTTTTAGCAATGTCGATCCACTTTTTTAGATATGCACGAGAATAATAATCTCCGCTATCATGGACTCTGACGTAATCAGGTTTCTTCTTACGTATTTCAGTGTTCATAGCATCAACAAACATGTCAGTCTTGCTGAGCTGATAACGCTTTTCAAACGCAGGTTTTACGTTACTCCAGATGTAGGCTCCTTTCTTGGCATAACAAAATTTAACACAACTGTCAGCCATGGGACACGTCAGTTTCCCGCTAGCAGATTTGTAGGCAGGAATACCGAAGTTAAAGACCCGGAGCCCGAGTTCTTTTGATGTTTTTTTAAGTTTAGTGTTTTGTGTTAATAAGTTCATAGCTTTAATTTTATACACGAGAGCAAGAGCTTCTGTTAAACAATTTTATTAAACTTAATGCTTCTTGACTAGTTAAAATACGATGACCTTCGTCAGGTCTAACTGAGTAGCCAGAGTTGTGTCTTGATATCTCATACACATTACCATCTTTTAGTTCGACTAGTAATGTACCTCTCATTTCTTTAGTGTGTTTTACATCCATAATTGTAGTTTTGTTTATTATATTATCAATTAGCAATCGTATTTGATTTGTATTAGTCAAGTAACACCATGTAAGCGTCAATGTTATTTTTACGAAACCAGTTCAATGCTTTGTGAAAGTCATTGACTTGTTTAGGTGTAACAGTTTTAGGTGCTACTTCAAACACGTGTTGAGATCCTATAATAAAATCATACATAGAAAGTTCTAAGCCGTTAAGTGTATAGCATTGACCGCTAAAAGGGTTTATAACTTCTTCACTTTGTTCATATATTGAACCTTTAAACCATTTAGGTACTGTTTGTTTTTTAGTTTTCATTTTTTAATTCATTAAATATTAGTTCACCTTTAACAGCTCTAAAAATAGTTAAACCGTAGTGGTTAGCTACAATCTCATACCTGTTTCTATCTTTAATTACTTGAGTAGCATAATTTAACCACTTGTAATCATGATCAGCGTCTATATTTATAGCTCCTATATATAGTTCAGGTAGATCTTTGTTAAACTGATCGTCTTGAGAAATCATCTCTATATACTGTAGTGTATTTATAGGGTTAACTATTTTATCAGTATAGCCTTCGTTAAGCAACTCATCTATAATTTCGTCTTCGATTCTACATAATAGATCTTCGTAGTGTCTAGTGATAGCATCTTCAACAAAGTCATAGTTGTCACAGTATATCTGATTGTAGTCAGGTATTGCTTCATATACCACATCTGTAAGTTCGTTTTCATAGTAGTATACGTCTTCATTAACGTTTATACTTTTGTCATCAGCAGTAGCAATCCACACAGAGTAACCATCAGCTGTTGATTCTTCGTATACACTGAAGTCAGGATTTTGCCATTGATCAGTTATTTCACATTCATAGTGTGCAAGCACTTGGTTTCTAGCATGCTCGTCGTCACAGCCTTCAATCCAGCCTTTAGATTCCATTCTTTGAGCTATTAACTCGTTTGTTATAAATTTATTCTTCATCTGTTTCTATTAGTTTAGCTATGTAATTCCATATTTTTATTTCTTTTTTAGTACCTTGGTATATTTTTATAAGCTCTTCAATTGTTATAGGGCCTACGATACCTGCACGTATTTCATCTCTTAGATCTTTAGCTTCAAAATCTAATGTAGTTAGCTTAGCGAAAGCCTTGTCGCTGGCAAGGTCTTTTATTTCTTGATTAATCATCGCCGTCTATTAGAATGTTATCGCCGAACCTGTAATCCCACGCTGATACTCTAAGTGCGTTTATACTACACATATCGTATATATCTCTAATCTCTTGTATGGTTAGCTCGCCATACCACTTGCTACTTTCTAGTTTAGCAATAATTCTTGACGAAGTAAACTTGTAGTCACTTTGTTTAATAAGTTTGATGTACTTGGGCTTGATTGATTGTAGTAAATTGTTCATGCTATTGTTATTTTAAATTCATATATATTATCTGTAGTGTATCGTATTAAATTTGTAACTAATCTTGGTATTTTTTAAGTGTCATACTATTTATTTTATCTATGATTTCATTACCTACCATAGTAAAATACCCTGGAGCATATATAGATCTTTTACCTGTAGACTCAGCCGCTAATACATCTTTTTCTGCTTCTTCGATAGCGTGTGTTAACGCTGTTTGGATGAAATACTTTTCAAATCCGTTAAATTTTGTTTTACTCATTTTATTTAATTTTAGTTGACTCACAAGGACTCGAACCTTGAATGACGGTACCAAAAACCGTAGTGTTACCATTACACCATGAGTCATTTGTAACTAGTGAGGAATCGAACCTCATACCCGTCGGTAGCCCATATACACTAACAAGTGCACTTGTAAATGTTTTGCCTGACCTAGTTGTCGGTTTTCTTATTTAGAGAGAGCTATATACCGTAAAACTCTACTATTCGCCAG
>Ga0228631_1001138_pt1 | contig 13506 bp, 9 predicted proteins | sample 39DmetaG_FD_183049 | JGI IMG/M metagenome (GOLD analysis project Ga0228631, IMG submission 183049) | Seawater microbial communities from Monterey Bay, California, United States - 39D | ecosystem: Environmental > Aquatic > Marine > Coastal | place: USA: California | collected 2016-09-28
CTTAGAGGATCTTCTAAATCCGAAGGAATATCTACCGAGGGTGATTCCGTAAAACCTGCTTGTGATGCTGTCATTGGTTGCTGCACTGCATCCGCATCCTCTACAGTGCTTGTTGGAAAATCCTGTGGTTCGTCGTCTTCAAATTCAAGTCCTTCTGTGCTTGATATGTATTCTTCTAAAGTCGCCATTCCGCTTTCTTCAAAGCCTTCCATAACAAACTCATCGCTAATATACTCACCGTTGTATTTATATATTCTCGCCATTTAATTTAATTTTTATTTCAGTAAAGGATTTTCAAATCCTAAATTAGTTAATAAGTCTTTGTAATCATCCCTAATTACATCTGTTGCTTTAAAAACGCCTCCTGTTTTTCTTTCTAAAACCCATTTCCAATCTTCCTTTGCTCCTTTTACTCCTTTATTTGCATTTTTAGCAACTATACGTTCATTATTATTTTTAATAGAGTATAAAGTAAATACAGGCATTTTTTTATTACCGTTAGCCCCTTTTTCTTTAGACCATTTATTTAATGATGCTAAGCTTTTTTTCGTTTTAACAATTCTTTCTTTTAAAGGTGTTGTACGAAAAGTATTATTAGTTTTTGGTTTTACTTTCCCAAAATTAATTACTTCCTCGGCTAACCCTTCTTTTTCTACAACAAACCTAGCATAAGCGTTTTTTATCATTTCACGTCTAGGATCATTAACTTTACCGGTTTTATCAGTGCTCCATGTAGATAACTTAGGGTCTATAAAATTTAATTTAAACCCTTTACCTCCTGCAACGCTAAAATCGTCTTCGGAAACATAATCTCTAATAATGTTATTAAAAAACCTAGCAGCTTCATTAGGGGTTAATGAGTCAATATAACTGTCAGTATCAAGATTTTTCCTAGCGTATTGAGCTAGTTTTTCAGGGTTTATTTTTTTACCATACTGAACGTTTCCTTCAGGATCCTTTTCTAGTTCAATTACTTCCATGTCATCAAAAAGAGAAGCCATAGGATTTCTAATTATGGGGTCTTTTTTAAACTTTTTGCCTGAAGCTTGTATTTCTTTAGTAGCATTAGGTATTACAGGGTAATCAGCTATATCAAAATCAGTATTTAAACTTCTACCTATTTCTTTTCCGCTGCTATCTCTCATTATAGTATAAGGTATAGGCCCTCCCGGTTTAGTCATATCAAAATCAATTTCACTGCTACCAGCTGTCCTACCGGATCTAAATTGAATGTCAAATTTTTTGTATACTTCAGGATCCGCATACAAGTCTCCTCCACCCATAGTTCCTAAAGGTTTTTCTTTTACTTCACTTATTTGTTGAGCTAATGCGGAATTTGAAGCGCCTTGCATCCTAATAGCAGTACCCATAGTTTTAACATTAGCCATAAAGGTTTTAACTTCAGATGGCCATTTGTAAGGTTCATTTCCGTACTCTTTGAGTAAAGTTGCCATTTTTTTCAAATTACCTTCTATTGCTTTAGACACGTCTAAACCAGGATTAGCAAGAGCTATTTGATTAAGTTCAGTTTCTGCTGTAAATAATCTATCTGCTTGAGCCTTCCTATCAGCTAAGTTTTCTTCTCTTTTTTTATCTGCCTCTTTTTTTATTTGGTTTAATGCACCAACTGTAGCGCCGGATATCTGCTGTAACATGTTCCTAACATGCTGCCCCGATTGTGTGTCCACAACTTGTTTTGGGTTTCTATAACTCATAGATATACTTTTATTTTTTAAATTTTAAAGTTAAAAGCCAATACTGCTATTACCCGCTGCTGCTCCAGCTATTGAAGTAATACCTCCTATCATGCCTGTAAAAGCACCAGTTCTATCAGCCCCTGCTTGAGCTTCCCTAGCTTCAGCTCCTGATATTTGAGCAGAAACTCTGTCTAGCTGTTGCATTTCTCTATTTTCTTGTGTTTGGAAAGCAAATTGTCTTCCTTGCATTTCTAAACCTTGAACTCTTCCACCTTCCCTAATTTGTAGACCTTGAACTCTTTGTTGTTCAGCCATTTTTAGCTGTTGCATCTGTTGCTCACCTTGAGCTCTTAACCTTTCATTATTTGCTTCTTGTTGTTCAATACTAGCGGACACACCTTTTTTACTTTGCAATGCAGCCTGTGCTAAAGCAGTTGCGCCGCCAGCACCCGCTCCAGTTGCTTTTAAGGTATCTAATGTGTTTGCTAATGAAATGTCTGCTTGTTCTACTTGCATTTCTGCAGCTTGGGTAGCTACGCTTAAATTAGCCATAGGGTTTGTTAATTGACCACTTAAATCCTGAGCTAAACCACTTAAGTTTGTAACCCCCGCTGATGGATCTATAATATCTTGCCTACTATTTTCTAAGTTAGTTAATTTTCTTTGTAACCTAGCTTTTTCTCTAGCCGCTTTTCTTTCTCTTTTTTTAGCTGCACCTGCACCAAACATTCCGCCAATTACACTTAGCGCTGCTCCGGCTATAGCTACTGTTGCTCCTGCCATAATTTTTCTTTTTTATTAAATTCGTCTATAGTAAAAGAATATAATTTATCTTCAACGAGACTCATGTCTTTTGTGTTTGTAGGGTTTTTATGTACATTTATAAATATACAATCCTCTATGCAATGTATTAATCTTTTTGCTCCCTTTATTGATAATTCATAACAAGGAGCTATGTGCTCCACTGTTTCTCCGTTTGTAGTAACTAATATTTTACCTGTCATTAAAAACCAAAAATGATCTGTATGATGAACAGCACTTACTACTATAGAGCCAGCCGGCATACACATTTGACGCATATATAATTGATCAGAAAAATTATGAGTAATTGGTATTAATTCATTATTTACCAAAGATTTACCGTCCCCATAAACACCTTCTATATCGTTATTAGCTATCATGGTATTTTGGAACTCTTCTAATCTTTTTGTAAAATTACTTAATTTATCTTCCATATGTTGCGCCTACTGCAAATAGTTCTTTTAATCCACCTGGATCTGTTGTGGTATCTGTTTTCATAGTTACTGTGGCATAGTAAGCTTTTATACCTGTACTACTAGGCCCCATTATTACTTGACCAGCTATAGGTGTAGGTGAATTGTTTAGTATTGCTGCTACGTATCTGTTTTGTTTTCTGTCGAATCCTGCTCTGTACTGAACATTACCATCCAAGTAAGCTCCTTCATCGTAGCTATATATTTTAGTATAAGTGTTAGGATTACCAACATCTACTGTTGCTTGATTAACATTGTTGGTCCAGCTGCTATTTAACTCGTCTGCACCTGTTTCATCAGAAACTAGGGATATAACTTCCCATCCATTGCTGCCTTCGTAATTAATCGTTTTGAAAGTCTTCATAGAGGTAGGCTCTGGATTTAAAACAAATTTTACAGAAGCAGCATTGTTTACTCCATAGAATCGACCTCTTGGCACAGGGTTATTACTATTATCAGTTAAAGAATAGTGTTTATATACAGAATTTGAATTAGTTGTATAAAATTGCCCTTGAGAACCAAACATAAAACTAGGTTTGTAAGTATAGAAGCTATTCCATCCATTTATATTTTCATTAAATGACAATGTTTTGTAGTTTCCATTTGATTGTTGTAAAGACAACGTGTAACTTTTATTATATATGTCATAACCACCTATTATCTTGCCTGTTGATGAAACTAAACCAGCCTGATCTCTAAAGAAATCGACCATACCGTAATTTGATATTTCGGTTATTCCATCCATAGATAGTCTAAGTACAGCATTCCTGTTTCTATCAGTAAAATACTTTTGATAACCATAAACAGCAAAAGACTCAGGGTTTGTAGATATACCAAATTCACCTGCATAAGCTATTATTTGTCCTATAACTAATTTAGCGGATGTTGTTATTGCGCCGCCTTCAGCAGAGTATATAGCGTCTTTATCTATTAAAGCTCTATTTACTTTTCTTTCTTGGAATATAATTAAGTTAGTATCTTCAGCATAAAGCTTTTGTATACTACCATTAATAGGGTCTACACTTCTAGTTATTTCTTCTGCAACGCTAAACTCATTAGTCCTATTTATACCTGTCCTTGAATTTAATACACCTGAATATATTAATGAATTTGAAAGTCTTGATTGATCGTCATTGTCCTCAACTAGATAAGCCTTGACTCCATAGTCGGTAGAGGTATTGTTATAACCTCCTCTAATTCTAGATTCTTCAATATACCAATCTTGATCAGTATCTGCATCTGCGTCTGCTGCAACCCATGGTAATGAATTTATATTACTGTCCACCAAATCTTGATAAGGTACATCAGATATCTTCTTAACAACATAAGAGTTAAAGTATGGTACTTCAAGTGTTATAGACATATTATATTTATTACTTGTTTTTTACTATTATTACTTAAGGCTTTTTTTATGTTAGGATGAACAACTACTTCCTGCACCTGTTCCATATACAGCATCGCCAAACTTAACGTGAAAAAGACCAGAATTAGAACCACTGCCGCAATTATCACCAGCCATTTTAGAAGCAATTACCCTATATTCTCCAGGCGTATCAAATTCCCAAGAATCCTCAACGAAAGCAGGGCCCGTGTTATCAATTGATATTCTCTTATAACCAATAGGAGATCCAAAAGTATTGCCGTTAGCTAGCTGAGCAGTGCCCCAAGAAGAACTGCTTGTTGCTCTGTATTGAACTAAATAATCAACATATATATCATCGCTTAAAGTTGTTTCTCTTTGTAAGTGAGGTTTTATATACATCTTACCTTGCGTCAATGCACCCGTTGTTTTAGGAGTAAAAGTAGATCTGAATTTAGCATTGTATATTTTATTTGGAGGATACGCTGTATTAAACGGTGTTCCTGCATAAGTACCGCTAACTTGCTGAACTCCGGAAGCAAGAAATTGATATTCTATATTTTCATTACATTCAGCATTGGTACCTCCTATTCTTCCCGCACATATAGTTTGCGGAACTGGATCTGTACCAACATTAAAATTGACTACGCAAGTGTTTGATAAACCAAAACCGTTAGCATCTGTAACTTTAACCTTTATGCTATACGTATTTTCGTTCACTAAAGTACCTGAATTTGCTGTTAAAACACCTGAAGAACTTATCCTAAATCCATCTAATATAGCTTGACTGTTGCTAGAATCTAGCTCAAAAATTAATTGGCTATCTGAATTACCCCCTGATAAATTACTACCATTCTTACCTGTAAAACTGTAAATAGTAGATGTACCTAAAGTAATCCCAGTTAGTTGTAACGGACATGAAGAAGGTGCTGTGAATGTTGGTTGAACATTTGTAAGCGCTGCGGTATATGTTGTATTATCGGTATATTCTTCTCCAGACGTTGGCTCATACACTGTTTGAAAAGTAAAATTGTAAACGTCATTTGAAGGATTGCTAGCTGAACTTTCGCTGTACCAAAAATATGCTCCTGATGCTGTTTTTAATTTGTATTCAGCATTGCTACCCCCTGAATGAACCAATTGAAATTTATTAGCTACATTGTTACTTTGTCCCACATCACTAGCTCTATAAACTGATAATATAGCGGGTGGTGAAGTGAATAAGGAATTGTTTGTTATATTATTTCCAGCTCCATCTTTCCATATTATATTACTACTGCCTATTTGACTTCCTGGAGCAATACTTTCCGAAAAAGAAGCAAAGTTATTTCCATCAATACCTATAATTCCAGCATATTGACTATTTATTATTTCATTCAAAACAGCAACTTTACCTTGAAGTGACGTTTCGTAAAATAATTCTAGAACAGATTCAAATGGCTTTGTCTCAGCTATTGATAAAAATGGCTGCATGCTTACTATAAGCCCACTTCCGCTAGCTGTTGACCTATCTTTGTTTGTTGTATAAGCCCCTATAGGACCAGGGTAGGTGGGTCTTGGCTGCGGTTTTGGTGTTTTTCCGTTTTGTACAGTACTTATTTGCATTATAAAAGGATTAGAATCCGAATCGTATAATGGCTGTAATTTAGGTGCTTGCCCCCACGGAATAGACCCAGTAGGCTCTGTAACCTCTATAACCTCTGTTACCACATTAGGGTTTGAGCCACCATAAACGTACTCGCTATTTGTATCTATAGATCCATATTCACCTTCAGGAGCATTTGCCACAAAAGGAATAGCTGAAATTTCTAAATCTCTAACTGTAGATATATTTGTTACTTCTTGGCTTAATAAATCCGGGTAATACTGTTTATTCCAAGGTGTAAATTTTTGAGGATATCCATAAGGCCTAGCTCCTGCTGATCCGTTTGTATTTATAGCTGGATTATTTACTCTTATAAAAAGAGTTTCACTACTACTGTATTCTCTATCATTGGGGCCTACTTCGTTTAAATCTCTAGGTACTTTGTTTATATTGTCACTGAGCAATACAGAGAAAGATGTTTTATCTTTTTCCGATGAATTAACTATAGGATAGCCGTTCACAAAACCCGGTAGATACACATTATAGTATTCTTGCTCTTGTTGTTTAACGACTACTTTATATGAATACCAACCTAAAGGATTATAATTACTAGACGTAGGATCGCCATTATATACCCCGGGTTGACCCCCTGTGTTTTCAGTACCTATAGCGGAATCTACTCTAACACTTAAAGCATCACCTAACCAATCTATAACTTTAGAGTTATTTTCTTGTTGAGCATAGGTCTTGTATGGCGCATATACAGTTGATCCACCTTCTTCATTTTCATTGTAGTCATGAGAAGATAATATAACATTTGACTGTCTACCGTATCTGTCAACTAATATAAAACCTACTTGGTAAGTTCTGTTTTGCTTTAAAGTATGAGCTGGGTATTCTACTGTATTCACACTATAAGCATCTCTGTCTTTTATTATAGCAGCATAAGGTATATTAGATGGGCTTGAATGTTTATCTATGTAATTACCATAAACAACTCTATTTCCTATAACTTCTTGTGACAATGCTTTTACAGGCACTTTGTCATATACCCTGGTAATGTCGTCGTTAGGAAGTGTTTTATAAGGCTTGCTAGAAGCATAGTTATAAGGATAATAGTAGGTGTTATTATCTCCATGAACAGGATCATGCCAATCTATATAGCCTAAAGTGGCGGACTTATTAGGTAAGTCATCTATATCTACAGTGTTTAAAACCTTTACAGCTAAAGCATCAGACTCTTTGTAAAGTATATCTATATCTTTTATTAAAAGATTATCTATGTTTTGTTGTAAAGTACTATAAGGAAGAGGTATTTTTAATAATATATTTTGAACATTGTTTTCAAACCAAGCTATTATAGTAGATTTGTAAGCATTATCCATATCTTCAGTTGAAGAATTATTCCCACCTCCGAAGCTACTAAATTGCTTAGGTATGAATATAGGCTGTGTAAAAGGAGCCATTAAAGAATGCTCGTTATCTTCAAATTTAAACCTGTAACTGAATCTAACAAATTTATCTTCTAAAAATTTAGAGTTAGAATCTTGCTGGGACCATAAAGGATCATAATCTGGATTTGCGCTAAGCGCCATAACAGCAGAGCCGGGCCATGGGGATGGTAAATTTATAGGTGCATTAGATAACTTTACTTGCCAAGTCAAAAACTCTCCGTTTCCTGAAAAAGCTGTAGCTGTTGCGCTTACTATAGAGGTGTTATTTGGAAGATAACTAGTAGTTCCAGCCACGTTTGTCATTAAAACTAAATCCCCTAATTTAGGTATAACAGAAGCCTCTTTGTTTAAAGCTGGAAGAGCAAATTGATAAACAGTGTCAACACCAGTTCCTGAGGGTATACTAATTCCTTGAACTTTAACGCCGTTAGGATTATACTCATTTGTTTTGTTCGTAGCTGTTGACCTTGTTATAGATAACTTTTGATTAGCGCTAACTGTAACCTGTTTAGATAAAGTTATTTTGTTAGCTACTCCTCCTGGGTTTACTGCTACAACATAAACTCTATTGTCCCATCCGCTAGGTACTGTTATTGTTTCTAATGGAAACACAGCGTCACCTGGATTTATATCAGCAGAGCTATTAATAGTTAAAACACTTATATTTGTACCAGCAGTGGTTACTGTCCGCACAATCCTATCTATAGTTATAATAGGCTCACAAGGAGCATACTTAGCTACCGATATTTGGTCTTCTTTACTATAATGAGTGGGACTTGCTACATTTTCTGGATTAGCAAGTGTTACATTTATTTTACGAGGTTGATTTAAATTATCGGTAAAAAACAAAAGGTCTTCTACTAAATTAACACCAATTATTGGAAATGATTGATTAAAATTTAAAAAAGCACCCTTCACTAATGTCTTTCTAGCGTAGTTACCGGATAAAGATAATTCGTATATGTAATTTTTTGAAGATTTATCATAAGTGCCACTTGCGTTATTGTGATCAGTTGCAAAGATAAACACTCTGTTCTTAGATTCATCTATATAAAATCCTATTATAATAGCTGAATTTTCTGTCTGTGAAATTAATTTATTACCTAAAATATTCTCAAATTCACCAACAGTAGATCCTTCTGATCTGCTTAAACATAGGTTAATAGCTTCTCTATATTCACCGTTAGGTAATATACGAGAGTCAAGATCTTGATTCATCTTGCCCTTAAGAAATGTATTTTTAATTTCAGCCATTTAGTTTAATGTTTTAACCATTTAGATTTACCTCTCATTACTTGAACTATTTCATCAAGTTTTATATTTGATAATCTTAATTTAGCGTTTCTTAATTTAGCGCTTCTCTCTTGCTTTAATCTTCTAACTATATATTCAGGTTGGTTTATTCTAGAAGCTACAATAGCGTGGCTTATATGAGCATATAGAGCCTCTTCTGCTAGCTTAGGAACTTGCGTGTCCATATCGTAAGCTAATCCGTCTGATACGTATTCTAAAACTATTAATGCCTCTGCTAAATTACTTGAGAAAGACATTTTGCCCTCTCTTTGATTTATAGTAAACCATCCGTTTATTTGAGCATGTTGAGGATCCAGCCCGTAATTTTGTCCTAATAACTGTTCTCCCCATCCCCAGTTGTCATATCCTTCTGTAGTATCCTGGTTTATTAAATCATCATTTGCTGTCCTCCATCTTTCCTCTGTTACCGATGTACCTTCTATATTGTCACCAAAACTGTCTTGTGTTGGAACACCTTTAGAATCTTGTATAGGACTTTCAAATGGGTTTGTAGTTAAATTGTTTGCAGGATATATAGGTCTTTTAACACCTAGCTGATCTATCCAAGATACCTTTGTGTAGTTTACGTAATCTTGTGGTATCACAACGCTTAATTCAGGGGGTACATTTAATTCTTGTGACTTAATACTTTTTAATGTATCATAGCTAAATTCTTGCATCCCACGTTTAGCGTGAAATATTATATCAGTTCTTTTACAACTAGGTATTAACTTACCTGTACCAACATAAGCTATTTGAAAGTTGTTTATTATATCCTCTAAAGATATATAACTGTAGCTACCATAGTTTTCTTCAACAGTATTACCGTAGGCATCCCTGTTTCCATATTCACCACCACTTAGTATTTTTAATTGAACAACCACACTTGTGTTAGCTCCTAAATTGCCGGAAATAGTTATTTTATTATCAACAACAGTATATGTACTAGTATACTCTGTATATGTTGAAACCCCTGCGTTTGCGGTATATAACTTAAAGTTGTTTAAGGCATAATTTGCATTAGAGGGATTATAACTACCAAGCACTAAGTCTGTATCAAAGGTAGTCGTAAAGGCTTGATTTTCCCCAGCTGCAGATAAAAACTTTTGTACACCTGCGTAATATTGCTGATTATTTTCTGTGATTAAGCCCATGAATTATTAAGATTTTTCGTTTATGTCTTCTTGTTGTATTTTTTGAGATGCTACTTGTATTATAGTAGGGTCTTGTATTATAACTCCTGAATATAATAATATACCTGTAATAACATCAACTTGTTCAGACGGATGTAATTCAAAGTTGACTGAAGAATCAGCATTATAAATGTATTGACCTAAGCTACCAACTGAATATCCCCAATTTATCATCGCAGGCTGCTTCAAGTAAGATACTTGAATATTAGAGGTTATACTTGTTGGGTATACACTTATCTTAGTGTCTTCGTATAAAAATACAGGTTGTTTTTTAGTTGGTGCAAGTAATGGTGATTTCTTTATTTTATACCATTCATTTCTTTGCACCATTTGAGCTTCAATGGTATCGTCATATATAACAGTGCCTAACCTATAGAAGTTCGGCAATGAAGCAGTTGTGAAGTGATTTGTTGAAAAAGTAGGTGTGGCTATTTTTTTAAATATATCTAGTTTTTCTTCTAGGTTTTTAACTCTGTTAGCATACTCGTTGTCATTTTCCGGTATACGAAGCTGTTGATTCAGGTCACTCATATATTTTTCAAATATACCCTGCTGAACTTGATTACCTACTTTATTAAACTCGTCCGGAGTTATATAACCTCTTTGTTGTTGGTTAAGTATTAATAAGACAGTTTTATAAACTAAATCTACATTTATAGCCATTATTTATTTTTTTATTATAATACCAGCCGGCCACGGTAAGTAGCCAGCTAATATTAATATTACATGTTATTCTAAGTTTTTCTCTACTGACCTATAAACTTCTACACCTTCATCGGTTTTAAAGTAAGATGCCATAGCAGAGTATGGGTTTTCATCAAAAGGTACAGTCATTAATTTTCTACCGTTTGATCCCCATGTGAAAGTTCTTTGATCTTGGGATAATACAACAATACCCATTTCTGTAGCTTTTATAGCTACATTCCTTAATTGTACGTTGTCGTCACTTGCTAGCTCCATAAATAAATCTGGATTCTTTTTAGCAAATAACATAAGGTCCCTCTTAAGTTCTTTTGAACTCATTTCTGAAACCTTAGATCCTAGTTCAACCCTTAAAATTGCTTCAGCGTCATCTATATCCATAGACCTAGCTGCTACCATAGCTTCTATTTGAATTTCTAAATCGTCTAATTCATCTTCTGCTATTTCTATTGGTTTGTATTCATAATACAAAACATTTCTTTTAGGGTGATATAAAGAAAGAAGCTTTTGTAAATTTTGCCTTTGTTTTGGCACTGTTAAAACGCCTTCTTTAAAAACTATATGTCCTAAAGTTGACTCTCCTTTTTGCTCTTCTTTAAGCGGAGAGTTTTGATTTACAGCATATCTTAATTCTTTTTGAGTAGCTGTTTTATCATCAAACCATAATAAAGGGTATCTGTGTGTATGTCTTGAATTTAATGTAAAAGTTACAGGGCTTTTATTACCCTTCAAGAGATAAGTTCTATCTTTTATTTCCCAACTTGGTTTAGCTGGTTGTGCTTTTGCAGGGGCTTTTGCCACTACTTCTTGCTGAGGAGCAACCTCAACTTTCTTTGCTGGTGCTTTTTTTGCAGCCATGATATAATATAATTAAATAGTTAAGAGTAAGGTCTACCCCTGTCAGTTCAACAAGGGTAATCCTTACAAAATTATTATGCTCCTTTGAATAACACGAAGTTATTAGCAGCTTGAGTTACTAAACATCTTTCAGATAAGAAGTGAACCTGCATTGCATCTAAATCAGAGGTAGAAGCTCCACCAACAGATCCAGTGATCCAGTTTTTCATTCTTCTATCATCAGCTTGAGAAGCTCTATATCTTACGTGTAAGAAAGGTCTTCTGATGTTAGTTCCTAATATTTGATCGTAAACTGTAGAAGTTCCAGCAGGTACTAATACACCATCAATTCCAGAAGCAGCAACACCTCCACGAGTAGAAGCATCGTTTAAGTATTTCCAGTCAGTCTTGTAGAAGTCATAAGAACCTCTTCTGAATCCAGAGAAACCTAAGTTCAATGCCATCTCTTCAGAGTTTTCAAATAAACCATAAGCAGTTCCACCTTGTGCTCCAGCAGAAAGGCTAGCTAGCATATCATCAAAGTCTAAAGAAGTAGCTCTGTTTAAGAAAAGCATATTTTCTTCAATAGCACCTTGAGTATCTAAGTTCTTCAAAATATTGTCAAAAGTAGCTAACTGATCACCTGCGTTTGCAGCTGTGAAACCAGTAACGGTGTTACCTCTTTCATCAATAGCAGAGAAAAGCCCTTGAGTACCTTTTACAGTATTTCCTAAAGTTGATGTAGATGATTTTAACTCACCTTCAATAACAGACATTTCTAAGTAATCTTCAAAACGTAATCTTGTTTCAGATTCAGCTTTTAAGTACCATAAGAAACCTCCTTGACCAGACTCAGTAGCTACTTCAACCCATCCAATCTGAGCAGTGTCAGATCCATTGATTTGGTAACGATCTCTAATAATAATTGGAGAATTTGAGTATTGTTTAAATTGAGGAGATACTGATATAGGATCGTAACTTGCTCCATTTCCACTTCCTTTAGCGTACTCAGAACCGTATACAAATACTTTTAAGTTACTTTTTGCAGCTAAATCTGGCTCAGAACCGCTAGTACTATCTAAAGTTGCTTGAGTATAAGGTTTTATGGTTAAAGTAACAGTACCGCTAGCTCCTGAAGCTCCTGTTTGACTTACTACAAAACATTTAAGTTCATCCCCTGTAGCAGGATTCATAACTACGATAGTAGCATTATTGCTAATAACACACTGCTTATCAGCAGACTGAGCTATTGCTAAAGTTGTTCCTGCAGCATTTGAAACTACACTATCGTAAGAAATATGTAATCTGTTTTGCTCAGACCAAACGATCTGATCAGAAGACATTGGCATCTCAGCCCCTACCATTCTTAAGAATCCAGATAAAGTTCTGTTTCCGTAACGCTCTACTTCAGCCTCATAGATCTCTGGTAAGTACTGTTGTGAAAAGTTCTTTCCTGTTCCATCGGTAAAGTTTAAATAATTGTCCGCCAAAGTCTGTTGTTTTTGACTTGGGGTGATTGATCCAAATACTGGATCTACTGGTATTGCAGCCATAATTTTTTAATTTTTTTAGTTAAATTTTTTTGTTTTAATTCTAAGTTTAGAAGAATCAGGACCGCTTAGTGATTTAACTTTTATTCCGTTTACAAACTCACCAGAGCTAGTTTGTCTTGGCTCTGTGCTAGGATTTTTAGAACTACTAACTATTTCTTTAGTAGCATCTGTTCTCCCTTGTTCATAAAAATGATTAATAATCTTGTCAGCATTTGAAGCGATATAAATAGCTTTGTGATAACCTTTCGTATCTTTTATATTACCGCCTTCGTCAAGAAACTTTCCTACGAAATTGTTAATACTTGATTGGTTCTCTGCAACTTTGTTAGGATCTTGTAAACCATATCTAAACTTCTTTTTACCTACATTGAAGTCAAAACCTTTGAATTCATTAGTAAAGTAATCATTTGTTTTTGATTTAAAGTCCGAATGCTGTTGTTCAGCTATCTTCTGATCTTCTTGATATCGGTTGAAAAACTCTGTTGCTTTTTGTTGTTCCTGAGTAACGCCGGGTCTCAACTTGATTTCGTCGTAATATTTACTCTTGGTTTTTTCCAA
>Ga0228631_1001144_pt1 | contig 13458 bp, 12 predicted proteins | sample 39DmetaG_FD_183049 | JGI IMG/M metagenome (GOLD analysis project Ga0228631, IMG submission 183049) | Seawater microbial communities from Monterey Bay, California, United States - 39D | ecosystem: Environmental > Aquatic > Marine > Coastal | place: USA: California | collected 2016-09-28
TTTAAAAAATTTAAAATACAACGATCCCTTCAACCAAATTAGTGATTATTTACATGGTTTTGATTTAGTAGTCGCTAACTTAGAAAGCCCACTAACTGCAAGAACTAAAAGTAAAACATTTAAATCGATGCATCTTAGGTCAAATCCAGTAAATATAAAGTTGTTAAAAAAGCTTAATATTACATTGGTGAATCTATCGAATAATCACATCTATGATTTCGATGAAATAGGACTCAACGATACTATCGATTTACTTAAAAAAAATAATATTGATTACTTTGGTGTTAATGGTGAAGACTATATTTACAATAATTCTTTGTGTTTCAGTGGTTTTACATGTTTTTCAGCTAATGGCAATAATTATTCCACAAAAAAAGATAAAGGTTTAAGACCATTAACTTTATCTATAGTAAAAGATAAACTAGACTTAAATAAAAAAAATAATTATTTTTCAGTTTTAAGCTTTCATTGGGGACAAGAATACACAAACTATCCGGATGAGGATCAAATGAGATTAATTGATAATCTCACTAGAAAAAATGATAACTTTTTAATATATGGACATCATTCTCATACTATTCAACCCTATTGCTATGATTTAGATAAAAATATTGCTTATTCGTTTAGTTTAGGTAATTTTTGTTTTGACGAAGTCGTTTCACCTTTTGTTAAAGACTTTAAATTAAAAACACATCCTCTAAACGAAGAAACATTCATCTGGGAAGTGACTTTTGATAAAAAAAAAATTATTAATGTAAATCATTTACCGTTAAATACATCTAAAAAATCAATTAAAATAGATAGTAAAGTAGGAGATAAAATAAATTTTTTAAATAAAGAATTTAGTGTTGAAAGTAATTATACTGAAATTCGAGAAAATCAAATAAAAGAAGTATCTAAATTAAAGTACCAGAAAAAAAATTTTAGATGGTACTTAACTAGATTAAATTATTTTTCTATTGGGTTTAAATTTTTAGTTAAAATAAATAAATTTAGATACTTAAAAAATTTTTTAAAGTAATGTCAGATAATTATGATATAGTTTATATTGGTAATTTCACTGCTGATCTTAATAATGCGGCAAGTTCATTGGTTTTAAATAATGCTAGATTACTAATGGAATGCGGATATAATGTTTTACTCATTGGAAATACTAAGAATAATATAATAGAGGAAGATTATTTTTATACATTTAAATGTATAAAAATACCATTCAAAAAATCTATTAAAGATTTTATAGAAGAAAAAAAATACATAATAAATATATTAGAAAAAAATATTAATTTATCTGAATTAAAATTTTTAATAAGCTATTCTTCTCCGATGTTTTCAACCTTTTTATTTAAGATTCAAAATTATATTCATATTAGAAATAAATCTGTTAAATTTATTTCTAATATTGCAGATTTATCATCAGTTGCACATGGATCTTATATTACTAGACCATTTAGATCTTTTGAAAGATTGATAAGATATTATTACATTAGAAACAATACTGACGGAGTTATTGTGGTTACAGATTTTTTAAAAAAATATTTTTCTACAAATAACAAAAAAATAATTGTTTTACCCCCACTAAGAAATCAAGAATATTTAGAGCAAAAAAAAATATTTACAAATAACGATAAAGTTATTTTTAATTATTCTGGTTTGCCTTTTCCAATCGATGGCAGAAAAGTTAGTAAATCTGCATATAAAGATAGATTAGATTTACTAATTAGTTATTTTTATGAATTGAAGAAAAAAAATATAAATAATTTTAAATTTGAAATATATGGCATCTCAATGCTTCAATACCTAAAAGTGCGTCCACAAGATAAAAATCTATTAATCTTACTATCAGATAATATAATTTTTGAAGGAATCAAGGATCATTCTTATGTAAAAAACAAGGTTAATGATTGTCATTTCACTATAAATCACAGAGTTTCAAATCAAATGACAAATGCTGGCTTTTCAACTAAATTTGTTGAATCATTTGCTATGAATATACCGGTAATTAATAGCTTGACAGGAGATGTTGAAAAGTATTTAGTTAATGATAAAAATGGTTATATATTTAGTGAAAATAACCATAAGTATAACATATCACTACTAAGTGATTTATTAACTAATTTCAATAGCGAAAAATACTATAAATTAAAACAAAATATCAATAAAGGAGCTTGTTTTAACATAAAAAGCTATAAGAGTGAATTAAATAATTTCATGACTAATCTATAAACATATGCCTACCAATTTTAACATACCTATTGTGCTTTTTCTATATAAGAGGTATGACCTTACTCTTAAGATAATAAATAGATTAAAACTCTTAAAACCGACAAAACTCTATTTATTGTGGGATGGTGGTAAAACAGTTGAAGAAATTAATATTTTAAATGAACATAAAAAAATTATTGAGAAAGCAATAGACTGGGAATGTGAAATAGTAAAGAAATACCATTCCAAAAATGTAGGTATTTTTGGTAATTTAGCTCTCGGGGTGCTATGGATATTTGAAAGAGAAGATATTGCTATTTTTCTTGAAGAAGATAATCTACCACATTTAGATTTTTTTAAATTTTGTCAACAAATGTTAGAGGAATATAAAGCAAATGATAGTGTAATCTGGGTTTGTGGAACCAACTACTTAGAAGATAAATATTCAAAGAATAAAGACCCTTATTTTTTTACTAAACAACTTTTACCATGTGGTTGGGCATCTTGGAGTGATAAGTTTTTAAAATATTATGACCCTTTTTTAAATAAATTTAATGATAGTAGAATTCTGAAAAATAAAATTAAAAAGAGTTATCTAAACAAATGGTTGTTTTATCAACAATATTATAATTTCTCAAAAACAAAATATAATGTTTTAAATAAAAACTACAGATCACTATCCTGGGATTTTCAAATGGCATATACAATCAGGGTAAATAACTTGCTAGGTATAGTTCCTAAGGTAAATTTAATAGAAAATATAGGAGTAGATGATAGATCAACACATGGAGGTAATTCTAAGGATAAAGAAATGACAAGACGTTTTTGCGATATTAAAAGCTTTCCTTTGGACAATTTTAATTCAAGAAATGTTAAAGTAAATATTGATCATGCATTTGAAAAAGAAATTTCTAAAATCATTCAAATTCCTAGATTATATTTAATATTAATCTTTAGGCTTTTTAAGCCTTTATTAGGTTTTAATAAATTTGAATCTTACAATGAGTTTTTAACTAGAAAAAAAACTAGTAGGTGAAAAAATTATATTTCATTTTATTTATAGTTTTATTAGTATCTGGATCCTCTGTTTCTATAGTTAATGAAGATGTAGTTTATATTTCATTTTTTTTATTAATAATTTTTCTCTTCTTTGATAAGAAAATTAATTTTTTCATAAAGTTAAAATTTTTTTTAATTATATTAATTCCAGTTATTTTTTTCTGGTTTATTCATGGGTTTCAGGCTATAGTTAGTTATTTTAGGTTTTTTCTTTTAATTTTTATTTCTTGTTTAGTTTGTTTAAATTATGAATTTAATTTATTAGCCAAACATTTTACAAAACTTATATATTTCTTAGCTGTAATTTCTTTATTTCATTGGGCTATATCTTTATTAATACCACTTAATGAGTATTTGCCTCAGCTAACTTCAGCACAAGGAGTTAAATATTATCATACAGGGTTAAGTGGATTACAAGTTCATAATCCATATAGAAATTGTTCAATATTTTGGGAGCCTGGAATTTTTTCAACTTACTTAATAATTGCATTATTAATAAATTCAAAAATTTTAAAAAATAAATTATTTGGTTATGTAAATATTATTTTTATTGTTGCTTTAATTTCCACATTATCAACATTTGGAATATTAATGATGGTTTTTACTTTATTTTTTCTTTATTTAGATAAATCAACAATTAAAATAAATAAATTTTATAAATACTTAACTAATTTTTTAGTCTTATTTTTTTTTATATTAATTTCTTTTAATTATCAAAGCATTATAATAAGTTTAATTGAGTTAAACCCTGAAATATTTTCTAAATTAGATTTTGAATCAGACTCAATTTCCTCTGGAGCTAGATTATTCGCACCTTTATTTGATTTTGAAATGTTTCAAACCTCTCCCATATTTGGTGTTGGAATATCTAAGTATTATTTTTTATGGAACGAATTAGCGAATGATCCAAAGATAATTTTTAATGTAGGTACTTCTACATTAACTTATTTTTTAGCTTCTTTTGGTTTAATTTTTGTTTTTTTCTTTATGTATATAATAAAAAAGATTTTATTTTTTAAGTCTTTAAATAGTTTATTTCTTCTTTATCTTGTACTTCTCATTGTTGTTATTCTTTTTAAAGAGCCTCATCAGAATTTTCTATTTTCTTATATCGCATTCACATATATTTTATTAAACAAGAATGAGTAAGATATTATTATTTAATATTTTAGGTAATTTTGGAGTAAGAATAATTAGTATTTTTACTAGTTTTCTGTTACTTCCACTATTATTTGTTTTTTTTGAAGATGATAAACAACTTGGTATTTGGTTAACTTTAATTAGCTATTATGTGTTAATATCTGGATTTGACTTTGGGATAGGTGGTTTTTTAAGAAATAAAGTAGGTTTTTTAGGTAAAAACTTTTCTAATGACAATTTACTTGATGAATTAATTAGTGATTATTTTAAATTGATTAATCCAATTACTATTATATTATTAATTTTAATAATATGTTTTAATAATATGTTTTATTATAAATGCATATTGTTATTAACGTTAACCCACTTTATTAACTTGAGAGTTAGGTTAATTTTAGGTATTCTCAATGGCATAGAAAAAACAACTATGTCAAATTTCATACTAAGTTTACCAAATTTATTATTTTTATTTATTGTTTTTTATGATTCAAAATTTAATTTATTTAACGGTATTAGTAATCTATTATTATTCTTTTGTTTCTGTCAAATAATACCTTTGATTTTTTTCAACATATATTATTTTAAGTTATATGGTAAAATATTAAGTTATTCACTTAATTGGTTAGGTATTATTTCATTAAATTCATTTTATAATCTTAAACCAATTTTTTCTTTCTTTTTAATTCAATTAGCATATTTATTATTTGTAAATACAAATGAATTATTAATTAATTATAAATTTGGATCAACTTACGTTGTTGATTTTCAGGTTTATAATAGGGTTTTTTCAATCATAGTGATGGGTGGTGCTTTAATTTCAAGTCCATTATGGTCCCGTCTATCAATAATGATAGGTCTTTCGCAATTTGTCAAGATTAAAAAAATGTATACGACAGGTTTATTTATTACTGTCATTTTTATTTTACTAATATCTGTCTTTATGTTTTTATTTACAGAAAAAATCATTTCTGTTTGGTTAGGAGATAATTTTTCTAACTATAATAATTTTACTATGGTTTTATTCTTAATTTATACTAGTATTTTATTAATTAATTTTTTTATTACCTCCTTTTCAAATGCATTAAATAATTTGAAGCCACAATATTATGGTTTTACTATTATTTTCATTATTAAGATTATTTCTGTTTTGTTATTAAAAAACATGTACAATTGGAATAACTTATTATTATTAAATATATTTTTATTGACACCTCTTATGATATATCAATTTTACAATAACTTAAAAATAATTAATTATGATAAAAAATAAAACCCTTTTGATTACTGGTGGAACTGGCTCTTTTGGAAATGCTGTTCTGGCTAGATTTATAGATACAGATCATTTTTCTGAAATCCGAATTTTTTCTAGAGATGAAAAAAAGCAGGATGATATGCGAAAAAAATATAATAACTCTAAACTGAAATTTTATATTGGAGATGTTAGGGATTATGATAGTTTATCATCCGCTATGCCAGGTGTTGATTATATATTTCACGCAGCAGCACTGAAACAAGTTCCTTCCTGCGAATTTTTTCCTATGGAAGCAACAAAAACAAATGTTTTCGGAACTGAAAATGTAATTAAATCAGCAAATTATCATGAAGTGAAAAAGGTAATTTGCTTGAGTACTGACAAGGCTGCTTATCCTATAAATGCTATGGGCATCTCTAAAGCATTAATGGAAAAAGTTGCAATATCTCTGTCTCGAAATTTAAAAAACACAACCGTTTGTTTAACTAGATATGGAAATGTAATGGCTTCAAGAGGTTCTGTTATTCCTTTATTTAAAGATCAGCTAAAAGAATCTAATAGTCTAACGGTAACAGATCCTAATATGACTAGATTTTTAATGTCACTTGATGATGCTGTAGAATTAGTTTTATTTGCTTTTGAAAATGGAAATTCTGGTGATTTATTTGTTAATAAAGCGCCATCTTCAACGATTAAAACTTTAGCAGAAGCTATTTGTAATCTTGAAAATAAGGATTTTGATTTTAAAATTATTGGTACTCGACATGGTGAAAAACTTTATGAAACTTTATGCACTAGAGAAGAAATGATTAAGGCTGAAGACATGGGGGAATTTTATAGAATACCTTGTGATAATAGAAGTTTGAATTATGATGAGTATTTCGATAAAGGAAATTTTGATATATCACAAATAGATGACTATAACAGTCATAATACAAGGATTTTAAATTTAGAAGAAGTGAAATCTTTGTTACAAAAATTACCATTATTTAATTAAAATGGAAAAACCTAGCATAATAAAAGGAAATGTATTCAAAGATAATAGAGGATTTGTTTCTTTCAATAATTCTTTTGATTTAACACAAGTTAAAAGAATGTATTGTATAGAGAATTCACTAGTACAAAAAACAAGAGGATGGAAAGGTCATAAAATTGAACATAGATGGTTTATAGCATCAGAAGGAGAGTTTTTAATAGAAGTTGTAGATCTAAATTATTTTAAAAATCATAAAACTGCTTCTATTTTTAAATTTAATATTAACTTTAAAACATTTGATGTTCTCCAGGTTCCTCCAGGTTTTGCTACCAGAATTACATCTTTAATTAATAATTCTAAACTTTTTTGTTTCTCTAACTTTTTAATCAATGATAGTGAGAACGAAATAAGGTTTGATTTAAATAGATAAAATGAAAAAAATAGGAATTACAGGTCAGCAAGGTTTTATTGGTAATTATTTATATAATACACTAAAATTAACCCCTAATTTTTATCAAATAATAGAATTTGATAGAGATTATTTTGAAAATGAAGAGAAACTAAATCACTTTGTTTCTAAATGTGATGTTATAGTTCATTTAGCAGCTATGAATAGACATGATGATCCTCAAGTTATATACGATACTAATATTGATTTAGTAGTTAAATTAATAAATTCATGTAATATATCTAATTCAAAACCCCATATTTTATTTTCTTCTTCATCACAAGAAGAACAAGATAATTTATATGGAAATTCTAAAAAAGAAGGCAGAAAATTATTTCAAGAATGGTCAGTTCAGTCGGGAGGTACTTTTAAGGGTCTAATTATTCCGAATGTTTTTGGGCCTTTCGGGAAACCCTTTTTTAACTCTGTGATTTCTACTTTTTGTCACCAAATTGTGAATAATAGTATTCCAACTATACATAAAGACGGAAATTTAAAATTAATTTATGTTGCAGATTTAGTTAAAGAAATTATGATAAAGATTAAAGATGAATCGACAGAAGAATTATGTATAATAAATCATCACAAAGAAATTAAAGTTTCTGAAATACTGACATTATTAGAGGGTTTCAAAAATACTTATTTAGATAATAATGAAATACCAAATATTCATAATACTTTTGAATTAAACTTATTTAATACCTTTAGAAGTTTTATAGATATTGAAAACTATTTTCCAATTAAATATAATGAATATTCAGATTCTAGAGGGTCATTCGTTGAGCTAGTAAGGTTAGGTATAGGTGGTCAGGTTTCTTTTTCTACCACTAAACCTAATATTACTCGTGGAAACCATTACCATACTAGAAAAATAGAAAGATTTTCAGTCATTAAGGGTCAAGCGCTAATTCAATTAAGAAAAATTGGAACAGAAAAAATTTTTAATTTCTATTTAAACGGAGATGAACCTTCTTATGTTGATATGCCTATATGGTATACACACAACATCAAAAATATTGGTAATGAAACATTGTATACAAATTTTTGGATAAATGAGCCATATAATCAAGAAGACAGTGATACTTTTATTGAAGAAGTCTAATAATTAAATTATATTTATTATAATGAAAAAAATTAAAATAGTAACAGTTGTAGGAACTAGACCAGAAATTATTCGCCTTTCTAGTATCATTAAAAAATTAAACGAAAGTAAAATATTTGAACATATTTTGATACATACTGGCCAAAATTATGATTATGAATTGAATCAAATATTTTTTGATGATTTAAAAATACAAGAACCAGACTTTTTTTTAAATTGTGCTGGCAATTCTGCTATATCTACAGTAGGAAATATATTAATAAAAATTGAATCAATATTATTAGAATTACAGCCTAGTGCATTTTTAGTTCTTGGTGATACTAACTCATGTTTAAGTGCAATCGCGGCAAGAAAATTAAAAATACCTATTTTTCATATGGAAGCTGGGAATAGATGTTTTGATCTCAGAGTACCTGAGGAATCTAATAGGAAAATTGTAGATCATATTTCTGATATTAATTTATGTTACAGCGATATAGCAAGGAATTATCTAATAGATGAGGGTTTAAAGAAAGATCAAATAATTACTACTGGAAGCCCAATGTTTGAAGTTTTAGGGACTCATTTAGAATCAATTAATTTTTCTAAAATTTTAAAGAAACTGGACTTAAAAATGGATGAGTATTTTCTTGTCTCAGCCCATCGAGAAGAAAATGTTACATCAAAAAAAGATTTGTCTCAACTTATTAACTCTTTAAATAGTTTAGCATTATTGTATGGCTTTCCAATTATATTTAGTACGCATCCTAGAACTAAAAATATGATTGAAAAATTTAAACTGAAAACTGAAAATTTAATTGTGTTTTCGAAACCTTTTGGATTTTTTGATTATGTAAACCTTCAAGTCAATAGCCTAGTTACTTTATCTGATAGTGGAACAATTTCAGAAGAATCATCAATTTTAAATTTTAGAGCTCTTAATTTAAGAGTTTCTCATGAAAGACCAGAAGCTTTTGAAGAGGCTTCAGTACCTCTTGTTGGTACTTGTGAAGATCGCATTATTCAAGGAGTGAAACTAGTTTTGAATCAAAAGAAAGGAATTGAAAGAAACTTTAATTTAGTTAAAGATTATTCATCTAACAACGTCTCTCTTAAAGTTGAAAGAATTATTTTTAGTTACATTAATTTTATTAAAAAAAGGAATTGGGATGAATAAATTTTTGAGTTTAGGTGTAGTTATGTCTGTTCACAACAATGACGATCCTATTCATTTGATTCAGAGTCTAGAAAGTATTTCTATTAAACAAACAAGAAAACCAAACCAAATTATATTAATAATTGATGGTCAAATTTCAAGTAAATTATTAGAAGTAATCAATACTTGGTATGACTTGAATAAACACTCTATTTTAATTGTAATAGAAAAGAATTCCTCAAATATAGGATTAACTAAATCTTTAAACAAAGCTATAAAGTTATGCTCTTGTGACTACATTGCTAGGATGGATTCTGATGACATTTCAATACCTGAAAGGTTTGAATTACAGATTAATTTTCTAGAAAATAATAAAGATATTGATGTTTTAGGTGGTTCTATTCAGGAAATAAATACAGAAAATAAAGAGCTAGGTATTAGAACTTTCCCTAAGTCTAATAAATCTGTTCTTAAACAAATTCCAATTTCATCCCCACTAAATCATCCATCTGTAATGTTTAGAAGAAAAGTTTTTGATGAAGGTAACTTTTATAATGAGAAGTATATAACAAGCCAAGATATCGATTTTTGGTTTACTTTATTATCTAAAAAATATAAAATATCAAATATTGATAGAATAGTCATACTATTTAGATTGAATAATAACATGGCTAAAAGAAGATCTTACAAGAAAGGATTTAATGAGTTTAGGATCTATTTTAATGGTATAATCCTCTTATATGGTTTAAATTATAGATTAATTTACCCTTTTTTAAGATTGTTTACAAGATTATTGCCTTCTCCAATCATAAAATTAATATATTATGGTAACTATAGAAAAATATTAAATAATTAAAATGAAAATAGTAATAATAACTCAAAACGACCCTTTTTATCTGTCCTCAAATTTGAATTTTTTGTTAGATACTTTACCCTCAGAACATAATGTTGTTGGAGTTATTGTATCTTCAGCTTCGCCATTTGGTAAAAAAGAAACATTTTTTCAAAAAGCTTTAAAAACACAAAAAATTTTTGGAACTTATTTTTTTTGCTATTACTCTATTAAGTTTTTATTTTCAAAATTATTTAAACCTAGTTTAAGGAAAATTCTAAAAAATAATAATATTCCTGAAATAAATATTGAAGGTTCAATTAATTCTAAGAAAAATATAAAAATTATTGATTCTTATAAACCTGACTTACTCATATCTATACTTGGAAATCAAATTTTTAAGAAACCATTACTAGAACTTGCTCCAAAAGGTTGTATAAATTTACACACTGCTCTTCTTCCAAAATATAGGGGTTTGATGCCTACTTTTTGGGTAATGAAAAATAATGAAAAATTTACAGGAGTCTCAGTTTTTTTTGTTGACGAAGGAATTGATAGTGGACCCATAATTGTTCAAGAAAAATTAGAAATAGGAAACTCTACACAACAGAACCTAATAATAAAAACAAAAAGAATTGGTATGCAATTGATATTAAAATCAATTGATTTAATATCTAATAATAAAGTAGTCCTAATTCCTAATGATGCCTCCAAGAAAACTTATTATACCTTTCCAACTAGAAAAGATGTTTTAGAGTTTAGGGAAAACGGAAAAAAGTTTTTTTAATGAAAATATTAACCTTTGATATTGAAGAATGGTTTCACATTTTAGATAATAAAAAAACTAAATCTATTAATGAATGGAATAATTTTGATTCACGGATTCATCTAGGAATGGATATTATATATGATATTCTTCAGAATACTCAAAAGTCAGCTACTTTTTTTGTTGTTGGCTGGCTGGCAGAAAAATATCCAAACATTATAAAGGAGATTAGTAATAGTGGTTTTGAGATAGGTAGTCATACCCATCTACATCAATTGTCCTTCGAGCAAGATCGAAAAACATTTTATAATGATGTTGAAAAGTCAATAAAAACTTTGGAGGATTGTACTGGGAAAAAAGTTACTAGCTTTAGAGCGCCAGGTTTTAGTATTACTAAAAACAATAAATGGGCTTTTGAAGTCCTACATGAGTTGGGTATAACAAAAGATAGTTCTGTTTTTCCAGCAGGAAGAGCTCATGGTGGTTTACCTTCCTATGATTCAACAATTCCATCAATTATAAATTATAATGGAATTAATTTAAAAGAATTTCCAATCAACACTCATAACATTTTAGGTAGGCCATTTATTTTTTCAGGAGGTGGTTATTTTCGTCTTTTCCCTTACAGGACTATTGAAAAATGGACACGTCAATCTAACTATGTCATGACTTATTTTCATCCTAGAGATTTTGATATTAATCAACCTATTGTTCCGGGCCTTTCTCCAACTAGACGTTTTAAATCATATGTAGGCATAAAAAATTGTAAATCTAAATTAGAAAAATGGCTGAATGACTTTGATTTCATTGATTTAAATACTGCAAATAATATAATCAATTGGAATCATGTTCCAAAAATTAAGTTATGAGAAAGTTTCTATTTTACATTATGATAAATTTAATATTTAAAGAATTAAAAATAAACTCAAATCTTTGAGATAATTTTAGTTATTATGACTTTGAAAGAAAATGTGAAAGATAATTTGTGATAGTTTTCATACAAATAAATTTTCCAATTAATTTTTTCAAAGTTTAGATGTAATAATTAGAAAAAAATATGGCATAAAATACTCATACTAATTTTTTATATGCTTTATAAATATTTGAAATGAAGAATTAATTTACACTCATAGTGTTTCTTAGTGAGTTAGAAAAAAACTCTAAATAAGTTTATATTTCTATATCTCCTTTTTTAATTTTTTTAAGAAAAATTCTCCTCCCAGTCGATTTAAGTGGTCTTGATCTTTAAAATACTTATTTTTATAAAAAAATAAATTATGTAAATCTATAATTTTAATTTTATTTTCAATTAGTAATTCCATTATTCCAAAATCATTATTATTTATAAGTTTCCAATATTCTTTGGTTATTGGAAACTTAACACCAATTAAAGTTAAATCATTCTTTTTGCATAAATTTATTATTTTATTTAGGTATTTAACTTGTTGATATGATTTATTTTTATTTTCGAACTGAGCTTTAAAACGTACGTAACATTTTTTGTTTCTGGTTATATTATCTATTTCTTTAAATGAATTCGTAGTGTCATAATCATTTTTTTCGAGTCCTAATGAGAAGTATATATATTTTAATAATAACCTACTAATTTCAGGATTTAATAAAGGAAGAAATTTAAGTTGTTTTTTAATAAAATATTCTTTTTTAGTAAAATATGAAGATTCTAATTCAGAAATATTATCACTATAAATTACATTCTTTCTAATATTAGCCGGTCCATCTCTGTATGACGATAAATGATGGTTATCTACTGATAATAAAATCGTGTCTTTATTTGACAAAAATTTTGAAAAATATTTAATTTTAAGGTACATATCTAGATAATTATCCCCAGAATATGATAAATTAAATATTCCAAATTCATTAGTTGCGTTTTCTAAATATGAACCATGTGAATCACCAACTAAAACTAAATTATAATTATCAATACTTTTTTCATTGGCAAAATAATTTTCATATAGTGCAGGTTTAGAAACCAATTCGTACAACAAGTAGTTTAATAAAATAAAACAAGTTAAAAAATAAAATAAATTAGAAATATAATTCTTCATTTGTATTAGAATTGAAAATAAATAAATTCAGAATTTTTCTGAAAGTTTCCGAAAAAATAAATTACAAATATTAGAAAAAAGAATAGCATCCATCTTAAAATTTTATTCCATTTAGCACCTAAGTTTTTAAGCCCATATTGGTCTTGCCTCCCATACCATTCTATAAACATAAAAAATAATATCAATAGAATAAGTTTTAAATTTAAAAAGTTAGGTGCATGAAAAAAAGATTTAGAAAAGATTTCCCCTATGTAACTAAAAGCGTGACTAATATTTTCAGCTCTAAAGAAAATCCAAGCGAATACAGTTAATACAAATGTTGTCAGCATTGCGATTAGCTCTCTAAATGATGGTAATAGTTTTCCTTCAGCAACCACACTTAAGTTCTTTCTATTATTGTTGGTTAAAAGTAAGGGCAAGAAATAGATTGCATTCAATGCACCCCATATAACAAAAGTCCAATTAGCTCCGTGCCAA
>Ga0228631_1001151_pt1 | contig 13417 bp, 10 predicted proteins | sample 39DmetaG_FD_183049 | JGI IMG/M metagenome (GOLD analysis project Ga0228631, IMG submission 183049) | Seawater microbial communities from Monterey Bay, California, United States - 39D | ecosystem: Environmental > Aquatic > Marine > Coastal | place: USA: California | collected 2016-09-28
CGTCAAACGTCTTGGCCCCGCCAAGCGTGTTAGAGGTCCGCCACGGCACACCGTAGAACCGCGCCATCTGGCCAATCATAAAGTTCATCAGGCTGATCTCTGGCGTGCCAGCCATTGGTGCGCCGGATTTCATGCTTACGGTTGACAAGTAATGGCCGTAAATTGCAGGCGCCCCTTTGCGCACGACTTGGGTGTAGGCCAAGGCGCTGAGGGCTTCGGCGTTCAATTGCGCCACGGTTGCGGGTACGCTCGCAGGGGTGTTTGCACCGCCCAACACAAAGGGTGAACACAGGATCGGCTGGTTGCGTTTACAGAATGCCCGCAGCGCGCCTAGCATGGTTTCATCCCATACCAGGGGCGAATTGCCATTGCAATTGCCCGTGACGACAGGGTGCGTGTCGATGTAGTCATCGCCAAACAGGATCGCACACATATCCATCACATCTTCGGCGTTCTTGGGGCTAGTGGTCATACCCATGAACGTCTTATCGGAGTGCTTCATCGACGAATAGGTAATGCGTAAATGTCGTTGACTGATCGGATGATCGTAGGGTTCGACGATGTGATGCGCTGAGGAATGAAGCGCCGGCAGCATGTGGCTGAGCTTGTGAAAATTCGCCAAGTCATCCAGCGTCGGGTTGCGCCGCACGTCGTCAAGATCGCGCAAAAACGGTGCGCCTGTCATCGGGACGAACATGCCATGATCACTACCGAAGGGCAACGAATTGGCCGGGTTGCGGGCTTGATACGTGAAGGTTTCGGGGATCGTTGCGATCAATTCGCGCACAAGGTAACGGTCAAGGTAAACCATCTCGCCTTCAACCTTGGCACCCGCAGCTTTCCAGTCGGCCAGGGCGATATCATCCCGAAATTGCACGCCGACGTTTTCGAGGATGTCCATGGAAGCGCCGTCTATCTTTTCGATCTGGTCGGTGGTCATTGGCTCAGTTAGCGGCAGCTTACGCTTGAGCGGGGGCAGCATTTTGATGTCGCGGGTTTGACGCGCAACTTTGCGCGCACCGCGCCCACGGCGGACAGTCCCTACTGCATCAACACTCATGCCACGTTGTCCCCGTCGGCGGGATCGGTCAGGTCGATCCAGATTGTCTTGACTTCTGTGTACTGGTCATGGGCATGCAACCCGTTGTCACGCCCGCCAAAGCCAGACTGCTTGTAGCCGCCGAACGGTGTGGCCATGTTACCTTCGCCGTAGCAATTCACCGTCACCGTACCAGCTTTGATGTCGCGGGCCGCACGGATCGCACTGCTACCACCGCGCGAAAACACCGACGCTGCAAGGCCATAATCCGTGTCATTGGCGACCTGCACCGCTTCATCATTACTAGCCGCGGTCATCACACAAAGCACAGGGCCAAAGATTTCGTCGCGCGCGCGCGGGTCGTCGGCTTTGACCTCGAAAATCATCGGGGACACGAAAGGTCCATCGCCGATGTCGTCCAGAAAGCTGCGCACTTTGGTACAATGCTCCGCATCAATCAATGCTCCGATGTGGGTGGTGGGATCAAGCGGATCGCCGACTTTCCAATCGCGCAGTCGTGCGTTGATTTTTTCAAGTAACGCGTCTTTCACGCTGGTGTGTACAATCAACCTAGACGTCGCAGAGCAGTTCTGCCCCGCATTCCAGAACGCCCCATTGACCACATGTTCAGCCACGTGATCTAGGTTCTGCGCATCGTCGAACACCACAGCGGGGTTTTTGCCGCCGCATTCCAGAACTACCTTCTTGAGGTTGCTATCGGCCGCATAGTGCAAGAAACGGCGGCCGGTTTCAGTTGACCCCGTGAAACTGACCATATCAACGTCCATGTGTCGGCCTAGCGGTTCCCCGACCGATGGCCCGTCACCGGGAAGAACTTGAAGAACGCCGCGCGGGATACCCGCCTCGTGCGCTAATTCTGCAACGCGCAGTGCGGTCAGGCTAGTCTGTTCGGCAGGTTTCACGATAACAGAACATCCAACTGCCAGTGCCGGACCAATTTTCCATGCCAGCATCATCAGCGGAAAGTTCCACGGCAGAATGGCCGCGACTACACCCACGGGTTCGCGCACGATCATTCCGATTGCGCCGTCCCCAGTGGGGGCTGTTTTGTCATAGATCTTATCGGCAACTTCCGCGTGCCACTTGATGCAGTGGATCGTCTCGGGCAGATCAATGGTTTCGCAGTCAAGAATTGGTTTGCCGGACTCCACGCTCTCCATCACCGCCAGTTCGCGGCGGTTACGTGTGATCAGCTTGCACAGTCGGATCAGTACATCCTTGCGCGCATCTGGGTCCATTTTGGACCAACGACCTTGGTTAAACGCCTCCCGCGCTTTGGTGACCGCCAGGTCCACATCAGTTGTATCTGCAGTGGAAATCTGCGCGATCTCGGCACCTGACGCGGGGTTGGTCGTTGCCATCATTGGTCCGTTGCCACGTTGGTATTTGCCATCGATGAACGGACTGCGTGGCGGGTCTAATGCCTCCGCGATGGCGGAATATTCGTCGTATGTCAGTAGGTTGGTCATGTATTCGCTCCCTTGATGGCGGAAATCGCTGTGTTCATGATACGGATCACCTCTGCCAATTCGCGTTTGTCGTCTTTATTTAGGGGTTGCAGCGGTTTGCGCGGTGGACCCGCATCAATGCCGCGTAATGTCAGCCCGTATTTGATGCACTGCACAAATTTCCCACCCTGTTCGAGGACGCGCATTAAAGGCAGCATGGCGGACATGATCGCGCGCCCTTTTTTGAAATCACCTTCGAGTACGCAGGCCTCGTAAAGCGCAATATGGGCTTCGGGAGCAAAGTTTGAACCTGCGCAGACCCAAGACCGCGCACCCCACGCGAAGAATTCCAACGCTTGATCATCCATGCCGCAGGACAAGGCGATATGCGGGTAGTCGCGCGCCAGCATGTGCAATCGGTTGATGTCGCCAGAACTTTCCTTGATTCCACAGAAGTTGGGCGAGCGACCTAAACGGTCCAGACACTCCTCGTCCATGTCTACCGACATCCGGCCTGGGTAGTTGTACAGCATCACAGGCAGGTTCGCAGCGCGATCCACGGCCAGCGCATGCAGCGCGATTTCACGCCCTGTCGGATAGGCGTAGGGCGGTGTCGCAACCAACAAAGCATCCGCGCCTGCCGCCTTTGCTGCCTTGGCGTACATGATGCTGTCTTCGGTCCGGATTGCGCCCGTTCCCGTGACCATCGGCACGCGTCCGTTAATCAGACCCGCGCAGTGCGTCATCATCTCTAGCCGCTCCTCAGGGGTCTGCGCGTAGTATTCGCCTGTGGAACCCGCCACGACAATTCCGTGCACGCCTGCAACGATCAAATGCTCGACCGTTTCTGCTAGGGCGCCTTCATTCAAAGAGAAGTCTTCATGATATGGCGTCACAAGCGGGGTATAAATGCCTTCAAATTGCATTGCGGTGATCCTTGAGAGAAATGACATCAACTGGTAGCGGATCAGGGCGCACGTAACGTGCCATCCGGTCACGGCTTAGATCCCAATGTTGGAGTGTGAGGTCGATCGCCAGAGCGCCTTCGCCAGCTTCAATGGCAGCAATCATCGCGTCGTGCTGTTCGATAGCTTTGAGCACTAGCATGGTTTCTGCGGGTGCGGCAGGACGATAAAACGTTTGGCTCATGCGGGTATGATCAATCTGCAACCGTGCAAGAGAGGCTAATAAATAGGTGTTTGAGGCCATATCACCGATAATGGCGTGGAACGTGTGATTGGCGAGGGCGGCCTCTGCCGCATCAGATGACTTTGCCGCCTTGGCGAAACCTATCTGAGCTTGTTTTAGTGCATCCAATTGCGCACTTGTGCGGTGTTCGCAGGCCAAACGCGAAATATTGGCATAAACCATCGGTGCCGTTTGGAAAAAGGTACGCAGGACGTCAATGTCCATCGACGCCACCTTGGCGCCACGGTTCTCACTAACCACAACATAGCCTTCGCCCTGAAGGCGTTGCAGCACCTCTCGCAGTGGCGTGCGCGACATGTTGTAATAGCCTGACAGGCCCGCCTCATCGAGATCAAGGCCTGGTTTGAGGTCAGTTGACAGAATTCGGCGACGTAAGTCATCCAAACAGTCAGTTTTCGTAAAGTGTTTCATGGGTGATTCCAAAGATTGTATACAAATTGTATGCAATAATGAAGATTTGTCAATCTATCTGGTCTTATGATTTCCAGAAAATTAGTCTGAGCAGTCGTATAAAATTAGCAATGAAACACAACTTTGTGGGTAAGTTATTTGCCAACATCTGCAAAGCGGCCATTCCGTGGCCTTGCAGCATCTATGGCTATGGGCTCTGAGCCGCCATTCGCTGCGTGATCATCTTACGACTGCTATGCGGACTTTTCCGACCTTCAGGATGCCTAGTTAAATGTCGGCTTATGCCAATTGAAGATAGTTGGATGCAGCATATAGTCGCTTCATCGGCCCGCGCGGCTGACATTCATTCCCACTTGATATGCATCGCCTCCGGTCCCCATGCATCAGGAAGTGCAAAGCCATCCCTGAATGGATCGTCGGGGTCTAGTGCAAGTTGGCTCATGCCATAGGTCCAGCACCGTCCGCTGACGTTGGGGAGAACTGCGGTTTTTCCATCGACTTCCGTCTCGCCTGTCAAGCTGACCCTGAATCTGGACCCAATGATTGAAACCGTAGTCATTTCCTCGCCAACCGCAAGTTCACCGCGTTTGTGAAGGACAGCGGAAATGGCGGAGCTGCCTGTGCCGCAAGGGGAGCGGTCAACGCGACCTGGCCAAAGCGTGCAGCAAGTACGTACAGTATTCGCATCCAGCCTTTCGACAAATATCGCATAAGCGATGTGATCAATAGACGGAATTTCCGGGTGCTGCACGTCATACGCGGCGTTTGCAGCCTCTTTCATAGCCATGCCTGCCCGGACCAGATCAGCGGTGTGCTCGGGGGTGATGCTTATCCCCAGTTGTTCAACAGCGACGACTGCGTAGAAAACGCCACCAAATGCGATGTCAAAAGTAACTTCGCCCCATTCTTCCGTGGTAACCGTTTGATCCAGTGCGTCGACGAAAGATGGTATCATATCAAGCGAGACACGCTCGCATTTGCCGTCCTTACACTCAGCCGTCGCGGTCACAATTCCTGCTGGTGCCTCAAGGCGCAATACGGTTTTGGGTTCCTGCATTTCGATCATGCCTGTTTCCAACAAGGCATTTGCGACGCACATGGTGTTGGCGCCAGACATAGGGTGAGCTTCATCCGCTTGCAGCACGATAAATCCCGCATCCGCTGATGGGTCACAGGGAGGTATCATCAGATTGACGGTTTGATTTACCGCGCCGCGCGGTTCAAGGCAAACGAACCGACGCAGGCTGTCATCAACCTTGTTAATATAGTCCATCTTTTCGGTCATAGTTTGTCCAGGGATGTCGTAGATCCCGGATGTGACAACTTTTCCGACTTCGCCTTCGCAATGCACATCAAGCAATTGCAACGTTTTTTTCCAGCGCAATTGGTATCCCCTTTACTGCTTGAATTTGTCGTTAGGGCTTCGCCACAATCAAGATTCTGCAACGTTCCAATTCGATACTAATTCACAGTTTGTTGTATTTGACAATACCGCACCAGTTAAAATTACTATGTCAGTGATTTTGACTATTTTTTTGGAATGCGCCCTGAACGATACGGTCCATAACCATTGCAAGAAAAAGGATTGCGAAACCACCCAACAAACCAGGACCTTTTGCCGCGTACTGCAGTGCTTGTAGGATTTCCTTGCCGAGCCCTCCGCCGCCGATCAGTGATATGATTACTACCATGGACAGACACATCAGGATTGTTTGGTTCACGCCTGCCATGATTGACGGCATTGCCAGTGGAATTTCCACATCCTTAAGCTTTTGCCATTGGGTCGCGCCGAATGCGTCTGCAGCCTCCTTGATACTTTCGGGCACGCCGCGCATACCCAAGGCCGTCAGGCGGATCACCGGAGGCATGCCAAATATGATCGTGGCCAGGATGCCTGGTGGATTACCTGTGCCAAAAAAGGCGATTATCGGGATCAGGTAAACAAAGGCGGGTAAGGTTTGCATCAGGTCCAGCACTGGTTCAGCTATGCTGTAGGTGCGTTTGGATTTCCCAAACCAGATGCCTAATGGTACCCCAAGGACCACGCATAAAAGCACTGCAGCACCCACCAACGCAACGGTCTCCATCGCCAAAGACCAATAGCCCAACAAGGCGGTATAAGCCATTGTTGCCACCGTGAAGGTTGCCACGCGCGGTCCTGCCGCGCGCCAGGCGATCACGGCAATGAACAACATTACAACAGGCCAAGGCGAACCATTCAACGCCAAGGTCAAAGCATCCAGTACTGCGCGTACTCCGGTGACAATTCCGTCGAACGTATCGCTCCCAGCGATCGCTGCTGCATCAATCCGTGCCTCCATCCAACTGGCGATCGCTGCAAACAATGTGCCGTTGCCCTCGCCAAGAATAAGCGTGGAACTTCCTTCTTCAGGAAACTCATCCAACAGCGCCAGGGAATCGCTTACTGTGAATTTGTAGATAATCAGTGGTGCGATTAGCGCGGTCAGAATCATTCCAATTACCACGTTTTGCAACTTGCGGCCGCTTTCCGTGCCCTCGGGGTCGATCCGCCAGTCCGAATATTGTTTCTCATATGCGGTATTTGCATAAATACCCTGTAAAAACTTGAAGACGAGCAACAGGATAATTCCCATCAACATTATGCCAAAGGCATCGCCCTGGGCAGCTACGGCTTGCTCCAGTGTCATTTCGGCGGTTTTTTGCAGGTTGCTTGCCAATTTGTTGAACCGATCAACATCGACTCGTTCGGTAGTGGAGGCGGCCCTGTCCAGCATATCCTGCGCACGGGCCTGCTGGCGCTCAGCGCGTTCGGCCAGTTCCGCGCCTGGATTTCCCCAGGCACCACGTCCAATCTGCACCCATGCAATCACTTCTAGAATTAGGAAAGTCCAGAACATGCCCCAAATTGCACGGCTGGCTGACCAGAGAGGGCCCAGCACGGCGGCCCAAAAGTTGAAAGTTTTGGGAAACAAGTTGGTTGTGTCGTGAATCTTGTGAAACACACCAGCGTAATAGGCACTGTTTGGTCCGGCAAACACGGCAATCGAAGCGTTCAGCGCTTTGCGGTCAACCTCGATATCGGACGTGGAAATTACTTTTACTTCGGTTGATGGCTCAGTCATCTTTGCCTCCCTGAATACCGCGGAGAAGGCACGGTTTGGTTACTATACCGACATCGTTTCCATCTTCGGTGATCACGATCGGTTGCTCAGTTCCGACGGAGAGATCGATCAGTCGATCCAGATTGGCTCCGTGATCAGCGCGAGGTGCACCGTCGAGTGAGCGGGAATAGATCTCTAACGGTTCCATAATTGAATGTGCCTTCACCAGCTTCAATTTGGAGATTCCCTGCACGAATTCACGCACATAGTCGTCAGCGGGGTTCATGACGATGTCCTCAGGCGTGCCAATCTGAACGATCACGCCGTCCTTCATGATGGCGATGCGGTGGCCGATGCGAATGGCCTCATCAAGATCATGGGTGATGAACAAAGTCGTCTTTTTCAACTGCGTCACAAGCGCTTTAAACTGGTCCTGCAATTGCAGGCGGATTAAAGGATCCAGCGCTGAGAACGGTTCGTCCATCAGCAGGATTTCGGGATCTGAGGCCAACGCTCGGGCGATTCCTACACGCTGTTGCATGCCGCCTGAAAGCTCTTTGGGCATACGATCTTCATAACCGGTCAGGTCCACATGGGACAGCACGTGATCGGAAATAGCCCAGCGTTTGGATTTTGATACTTTGCGGATTTCCAGTGGGTAGGCAACGTTGTCGCGAACAGAGCGGTGGGGCATAAGTGCCATGTGTTGGAATACCATGCCTATCTGTTGTGCGCGGATGCGTCTTAATTCGGCTGTCGATATGGCGGAGACGTCATGGCCAAGAATTTCGATCTTACCGGCTGTGGGCTCTATCAACCGGTTGACGTGACGCACCAAGGTGGATTTGCCAGAGCCAGAAAGTCCCATGATGCAGAAGATTTCGCCGCGCGCGACCTCAAATGACGCCCCCTGAACACCTACCACGCATTGAAAGCGGTTGAGGACTTCGGGCTTACCAATTCCTTCGGATTTGACGGCGGCCATGGCCTCTTCGGCGCGCGTACCGAAAATTTTCCAAACATCCGTCAGCTTGACGACCACTTCTGACATTTTTTTTCCTACCAAATCTCAACCAGGCCGAGAGTGTGACCTTCGGCCTGGTTCAACAATTTCATATTCAATGATGGTGAGGATCGATCAGTTCGTCAGCCATCCCAGAACCTCGTCTTCGTGCTCCAGAACCCACTTGCTCGCGAAATCCATTGGATCCATTTTCTCTACCGAAAGTGCATAGGTGAAGCCAGAGACGGTATCGACGTCAAAGCTGGCGTTGTTTAACAACTTTGCTACGTTGGGGTGATTTTGCTCGAGTATTTTGGCATAGTGAATGTGAAAGTTCGCGACATCCCAGGCGACTGGAGCACTTGAGATTTCCAGCCAATTCGGGCTTTCGTTTGGCTGCGTAATATTCCACTGAGCCGGATCATGCTCTGGTTCCTTGAGAACGGTCATATCATGCAATGAGAAGATGTAGTGAGGGGTATAGCAGAATCCAGCCCATGGTTTGCCAGCAGAGATGGCGTTGGCCAGATTACCAAAAGCAACGGTATCATCAAGCTCTTGAAGTTCAAAGGTCTGGTCATAACCATAGGATTTCGCGCGAATTCTCTCAATGCTGGTTGCGGCCCAGCCAGTCGCACCGCCCCACAATTCGCCCAGGCCATCTCCGTCTGTGTCGAACAGCGCCGCAACTTCGGGGTTAGTCAAATCTTCGATCGCTTCAATACCGTGCGCACTAGCAGTGGCCGTGTCTACGCACATCCCTTGGAATGATGTGCCGCTGTTCGGGTTCATCACGACCGAACCTTTTTCCGTGACGAAGGTGTCATGCAGGTTTTGTTGATTTGGCAACCATACTTCCGGATGAACATGGACACTTCCGCTGTCCATACCTTCGAAGAAAATGGGATTTGTGCCGTTTTGTAACTCGACCTCAAGACCGAGATTGGTTTCGATCGCGACCTTCAGAACATGTGCTGTCGCGCTGCCGGACGGCCAATTTGGCAGCCCGATTACAATGTCTTGAGCCAGTGCTGGCGTCGCAATCGCGGCGAATACTGCTGTAGTTGTAAGGTGTTTAAGTGTGGTTTTCATTTCTTCCTCCTGTTGATTTTCGATTTTTGTGTTGTTCTTAGTTGGGGTCTTCAGTGAATTCCTTATTAGATAAATTTGGGTAGTTTATAGCCACTCGCGTAGACCTTGCGGATGGCGTCCAACGCTGTTCCTGTAGACATATTGTTGTCGAACCGGTCGGCGTGGACGATGCCCATATTGTAGGGTTGCTTCCCCTTGGTCATCCAGTGAGCTAGGAACTCGCCGCTGCCGCCTCCGGTTCCGATTCCCACATTGAATCCGGTTGCAAGCCAAAGGCCCGCATGGTCCTGCATGGGGCCGAGCATGGGTAATCCATCCGGTGTCCAGCACATAGGTCCATTATTAACGACCTTGATGCCAGCTTCTCCGAAGCTTGGCATGCGCTCGATTAATCGCTCCAGATGCGGCATGATGCGATCAAGTTCTGGCGGGAAAAGATCTTCCTTGAAATCGTTCGGAATGCCTTCCGATGCCCAGAATTTCGGTTCAGCCTCGTAAACGCCAACGAGCACGCCATTGGCCTCTTGGCGCACGCTGCCGGAAACATAGCTGTCTCTCCAGGCGGGGACTTCATGCTTGAGCGCTTCTAGTGCCGGGATCGACTCTGTTATCATTTCCTGATGCTGGGTTGCGTAAATCGGGATATTCAAACCAAGTGGGTTCAACATTTCACGCGCCCAAAATGAGGTGGCGACCACAACATGTGATGCGCGTACAGGGCCGTTTGGCGTCACTAACACCCAGTGCTCACCGTCTTTGTGGATCGCGCCAACAGGGCAGTGCCGCTCCACAGTAGCTCCCATCTTACGAGCCGCCATCACCATGGCCTGCGTGGCCCCGGTCGGGTCGACATGGCCGTCGGTTGGCGTATGCGCAGCCCCGTATATCCCCGAAACATCGATAAGAGGATGAAGTTCTGCGACCTCTTCAGGGGTTCGAATATGAAACGGAATTCCTAGTTCGGCATAACGTGGTGCGTATTTATGGAACAGGTTCATTTCCCGCTCGTTTGCAGCGAGCCGCAGACTTCCTGTCTTGTGGAACGAAACCGACTGACCGCTTTCTTTCTCCGCCTGCAAGTAGGTACGGATAGACCCGGCAAACAGTCGGGTCATGGCTGGGTATGGCCCAAAATAGGTCGTGTTGCCTGCCGAATGCCAGGTCGAGCCCGAAGTCAACTCACGACGCTCCAAAAGAATCGAGTCCGTCCATCCCATCTTTGCGAGCCAGTACAGAACTGACGCACCGACAATTCCACCGCCGATTACAGCAACTTGCACGTCTGATTTCATGGGTGCCTCTGCAAGTAAGGACAATTAGGGAGGTAGGCTGGAGGCCCGTAAGCAGGGCTTTCTTGATTTTTTTTAGGCTTCATGTAAGTTCCATATTGTAAAACTGATTCTCCATATTATAATACTCGATATTATTATCTGTCAACAACGCCAAGGAGAGCACATGACCAAGAGTTCGATCATCTCGAAAAGCATAAGGGTGCTGGACATCATCTGCGCTAGTAGAACACGACTTACCTATTCCCAGATCACCGAGGCATCAGGACTGCCCAAGAGCTCAACCCACAGGTTGCTGTCGATCCTTCGAGAGGAGGGTTTGGTGGTGCTTGATCCGCTTCGCAATATCTATGGGCCGGGACCAATATTAATGGGCTGGGCGACGAATGTCCTCAATGCTGCGGATCTTTCCGAGATCTCGGCGACGCCACTCATGAAGCTGAGCAGCGAAGTTAAGATCGGGACTGGAATATCCATTTTGGATGGAAGTCAGGTGCTTTGGCTGAGAATGATTGATTACCCGTCGCGCCACCGCCATGCGCCCCGGGTTGGCGACCGGACGCCAGTTCATGTCTGCGCCGCAGGCAAGACGCTTCTGGCGTTTTCCGAGAATGCTCAAAGGCAGGCGATTTTGGATATGATGGAATTTGAGCCATTTACTCATCGCACTATTACCGATTCGAAGGTCTTTGCCGCTGAGCTGGATAAGGTCAGGGAACTGGGCATAGCCATCAGCAATCGCGAGGAATACCTGCAGGACGTCGGCCTCGCCGCCCCGGTATTCGATCACAACGGCGACGTGATTGCAGCTGTCAGCATGTGGGACATGACAGGGAAACGTAGTGCCAACGATCTTTTGACGCACCGTCAAAGACTGGTCGATGCCGCCACCGAGATCTCGTCGCAACTCGGTTTTTCCGTTGGAGTGAAGGGGGATGGTGGTCTCTCCATATCTCGTCCTGCCTAGGCTTGTGGACGTGTAAATCGCCTGTCATTACAGGCAGTAAATAGAACTCTTTGACACAACGAAAGTTTGATATGACACATTTTGTAAACGATACCAAAGATATCGTCACCGAAGCCATCGATGGACTAATCGTTGGATCAGGGGGCAGGCTGACTCGGCTTGATGGCTATCCTCATATAAGAGTTGTGCTACGAAGTGATTGGGACAAGTCACAGGTAGCCTTGATTTCTGGAGGTGGTTCCGGGCATGAACCGGCACACGCAGGTTTTGTCGGGGAAGGAATGCTAACAGCTGCAGTTTGTGGCGATATATTCGCGTCCCCAAGCGTCGACGCGGTTCTAGCGGCCATTCTGGCGGTAACGGGTCCAGCCGGATGTGTACTAATCGTCAAAAACTATACCGGAGACCGTTTGAATTTTGGATTGGCAGCAGAACGGGCCCGAAGTCTAGGCTTAAAGGTAGAAGTAATAATTGTTGGAGACGATATTTCTCTCCCGGATATTCCGCAACCACGCGGTGTTGCTGGAGCGCTTTTTGTGCATAAGATTGCCGGAGCTCTTGCCCAGAGCGGTGCCGACTTGAAGAGCGTGGCTGGGGCGGCGAGCCGTGTCGCCAGTGTAGTCAAGAGTTTTGGCATGTCTTTGGATACCTGTACAATTCCGGGATCACCAAAGGAAGACCGAATTCCGACGGGCGAAATAGAACTCGGTCTTGGTATCCACGGCGAGCCGGGTGTAGGACAGTCACGTTTTGAATCTGCGCATGCGGCCGTGTCGGTTCTGTCAGACCGTTTGGCCGAATTCATGGACGACGAACCACTTGTAGCCCTAGTGAATAATCTCGGCGGTACATCCTACCTTGAAATGTCGGTGATTGTTAACGACCTCATTAACTCGAGGTTGGGTTCGAGTATATCACACATCATCGGCCCGTCTGCCTTGATGACGTCTCTCAGTATGCATGGTGTTTCAATCTCGGTATTTCCTGCAACTGAGGCGGATGTCGATCTGCTTTCTGCACCTTCGTCATTCGGCGCGTGGCCTGGAATTACAGCCGTCAGGTTGCCGCAATTCATACCGCTACCAAAGCAATTGGCGCCATTGGAATTTAAGTCATCAACCAATCCTGTTTTGCGCAGCATGTTGTCCAAGTGCTGCATCACATTGATCGATTCAAAAGAGCATCTGAACGCTTTGGATGCAAAATCTGGCGACGGTGACACGGGTTCGACCGTCGCCAAGGCGGCCAAAGACTTACTTTCCTCATTGGATCATTTGCCTTTTTCCGACCCAGATCAACTCTGTTTGTGCATCGCACAGAACCTTGGAAAATCCATGGGTGGCTCATCTGGAATTCTAATGTCGATATTTTTTTCCGCAACTGCAACCGCCTTGTCGGCTGGTACACCACCGGTTAAATCACTGCAGTTGGGACTTGGAGACATGATGGAAGTAGGTGGTGCAAAACCGGGTGATCGCACGATGATCGACGCATTGGCACCAGCACTCGAAGCCCTGTCCGCGGGAATAGAACACGCGGCAGCTGCTGCGCGATCTGGTGCGAACAAAACCGCAGAAATGAAAACGGCTGGTGCCGGTCGTGCAGCCTATGTAGGCGAAAAACAACTATCTGGCCATATTGACCCGGGTGCGGAGGCGGTAGCGCGTGTGTTTGATCGCTTGGCACTTTAGATTTCGTAAACACATTATACGGTGGATTGGTTTTGGGGAGCCCGGATATTAAAAGTGAAACGCGTCCATGCCTTATCTTGCAAGTCTGAGAACAGCTTAGTGTTGGGTAGATTAATTTCTAAAGATCAATTGGTGCAAAGGCAGAAAGGCAGCACCCAAATGGG
>Ga0228631_1001152_pt1 | contig 13411 bp, 11 predicted proteins | sample 39DmetaG_FD_183049 | JGI IMG/M metagenome (GOLD analysis project Ga0228631, IMG submission 183049) | Seawater microbial communities from Monterey Bay, California, United States - 39D | ecosystem: Environmental > Aquatic > Marine > Coastal | place: USA: California | collected 2016-09-28
CTTAAAAGGGGTTGATTTTATTGTTTTGCCTGGAGGTTTCTCTTATGGAGATTACCTACGTTCAGGAGCAATAGCTAAACTTTCACCAATTATGGGAGAAGTAATAAAGCATGCAAACAACGGTGGTTATGTTCTTGGAATTTGTAATGGATTTCAAATCTTAACAGAATCAGGGTTGTTAGAAGGAGCTTTATTGCACAACGATAATCAAAAATTCATCTGTAAAAATTCTTACATCAAACCTGGAGCAAATTCTGGAGCCATTTCAAACGGACTGGAAGATAGAGCTTACAAAATTCCTATCGCTCATGGTGAAGGAAGGTTTTTTGCATCAGATGAGGTCTTGAAAAAATTACAAGATAACGATCAAATTATTTTTCAATATTGTGATGAAGAAGGAAATCTAGATGCTGCATCTAATCCTAATGGATCATTATTAAATATTGCTGGGATAACAAATGAAAATAAAAATGTATTTGGAATGATGCCTCACCCAGAAAGAGCTGCTGATCATCTTTTAGCAAATGAAGATGGGAAAGCAATCTTTGAATCATTATTAAAATACTGTAAATAAACACTACTAAAAATGAGAATATTACTTCTTGGATCTGGAGGAAGAGAGCATGCTTTAGCATGGAAAATTGCACAAAGCTCTTCTTTAGAAGAATTATTTATTGCACCTGGAAACGCTGGAACAAAAGCACATGGTACAAATGTTGCAATTGACACTTCTGATTTTGATGCTTTAAAAGCTTTCGTCTTAGAAAAAGAAATTAATATGGTGGTTGTTGGTCCTGAAGACTTATTAGTTAAAGGAATTAGCGACTTCTTCTCAAACGATACGGAATTAAAGAATGTTCCAGTTATAGGCCCAAGTAAAGAAGGAGCTCAACTGGAAGGTAGTAAAGATTTTGCGAAGCAATTTATGATGCGTCATAATATCCCAACAGCAAAATATGCAACTTTTACGAAGGATACCTTACAAGAAGGATGTGATTTTTTAGCGACAATGAATCCTCCTTACGTTTTAAAAGCAGATGGGTTGGCTGCCGGAAAAGGAGTTTTAATCTTAGATACTTTAGAAGAGGCACAAGCAGAATTAAAAAACATGTTAGCCGATGCTAAATTTGGCGAAGCAAGTTCAAGAGTCGTTATTGAACAATTCTTGAGTGGAATTGAACTTTCTGTTTTTGCTATTACGGATGGAGAATCGTATAAGATATTACCAGAAGCAAAAGATTATAAAAGAATAGGAGAAGCAGATACTGGTTTAAATACTGGAGGCATGGGTGCAATTTCACCAGTACCTTTTGCAGATGCTACTTTTAAAGAAAAAATTAAAAATCAAATTATAATTCCTACCGTTAAAGGACTTAAAAAAGAAGGAATAAATTACAAAGGATTTATCTTTTTTGGGTTAATTAATGTAAAGGGAGAGCCTTATGTTATTGAATATAACTGTAGAATGGGTGACCCTGAATCAGAGGTAGTTATTCCAAGACTTAAGTCGGACATTTTAGATTTGTTTGAAGGTGTAGCTTCTGGAACTTTATCAGAAAGTGACGTTCTTTTTGACGATAGAAGCGCTTGTACGGTAATGATGGTTTCTGGAGGTTATCCTGAAGCATTCGAAAAAGGGAAACAAATTTATGGCTTAAACGCAGTTACAGATAGTCTTGTTTTTCATGCTGGTACTAAAGCAGATGGTCCTGCAGTTCTTTCTTCAGGAGGTAGAGTTCTTGCTGTTACTTCTTATGGTAAAAACATATCTGTTGCTTTAGATAAATCTTATGAATCAGCAAAAAAGATTGAATTTGAAAATTCATACTACAGGAAAGACATTGGTTTTGATGTCTTGTAGAAAGTTAAATTCTAACAGTTAAATGGACCCCGAGCTTTTAATAATTTTTATCACGCTTATTTTTTCGGCATTTTTTTCAGGAATGGAAATTGCTTTCATTTCTTCTAACCGATTAAAAGTAGAATTAGATAGATCGAAGGGAACGATAAATGGAAGGATTTTAGGGACTTTTTTTAAAGATGAATCCCATTTTATTGCCATGCTCCTTTTAGGGAATAATATTGCTTTGGTAATTTTTGGTATCTCGGCAGCAAGTCTTTTAGACCCAATCATTATGGGGTGGGAAATAGAAAGCGCTGGATTAATCTTGTTTTTTCAAACGCTATTTTCTACTTTATTAGTTCTTGTTACGGCTGAGTTTCTTCCTAAAGCTTTGGTGCAAATTAATCCTAATGGGTTTTTGAAATTCACCTCTATTCCAACTTTGATATTGTACTGGATTCTCTATGTCCCTACAATATTTGTAATGTTTGTTAGTAATTTTTTTCTTAAATTACTAAAAGCCGAAACGGAAGAGGAGGGGAAAAAAGTATTTTCTAAAGTTGATTTAGAACAATACGTTCAAGATCTAAGTGATAGAATCAAAGAGGAAGAAGATTTCGGAAATGAAATGCAAATTCTTCAAAATGCGTTAGATTTTTCAAACATCAAAGCGAGAGATTGTATGATACCTCGAACCGAGATTGTTGCAATTGAAATGAACGAATCTATTGAAAAGCTTAAAGAATTATTTATAGAAGAAAAATTATCTAAAGTCTTAATTTACAGAGATCAAATAGATAACATCATAGGGTACGTACATTCTTTTGCAATGTTTAAAAAGCCTGAATCTATCACGCAGATTATGCTTCCTATTTCTTTCGTTCCTGAAGCAATTCCAGGTAAAGAGTTGTTAGAGTTGTTTACAAAACAGTCTGGAAATATTGCCGTAGTTGTTGACGAGTACGGAGGAACAGCTGGTTTAATAACCATTGAAGATGTTGTCGAGGAAATATTTGGTGAGATCAAAGATGAACACGATGTAGAAGATTGGTTAGAAGAGAAAATTAGTGATAATGAATACCGATTTTCAGGTAGGGTAGACATTGATTATGTGAATGAAACTTACAACCTGGAACTCCTTGAATCAGATGAATACGAAACATTAGGGGGGTTAATTATTCACTCTCTTGAAACTATTCCTGAAACTGGCACGGTTTTGTCATTAGAAAATTACGACATAGAAATAGAACAAGTAAGCGATAGAAAAATTGAAATAGTTCGGTTATTTGTCAAATAAATTAATTATATTTAGTTAAACGTTTAATCTCCATAGTTATGAAAAAGAATTATTTTACTCTCAGTTTATTAGTGGTAAGTTTATTATCCTTCAATTTATCGTTTGCACAAAAGAAGAAAGTTGGAACGTTATCCGAAGATTTAAAAGAAATCTCAGGTTTAACTTTTATTAATGAAAACGTAATGGTTGGTCATAATGATGGAGGAGATGCTCCAAAATTATACTTAATGGACGTGAAAGGTAATTTACTACATACTGTTTTGGTGGATGATGCAACTAATATTGATTGGGAAGATATAACGTATGATGGGAAAGAGTATTTATATATTGCCGATAATGGGAACAATAATAACGATCGAAAAGATTTAGTAATTTATAAAGTGAGTACAAAAGATATACTTACTAAAAAATCAATTCCATCTGAAAAAATTAATATTTCATACAATGAACAAACTGCTTTCCCGCCAGAAAAAACAGATTTGTATTTTGATGCTGAAAGTTTAACTTTTTATAAAAATGAGTTGTATATATTCACAAAATGTAGAGCTTTTCCTTTTGATGGGGTAAGTTTATGCTATACAGTTCCAACTAAACCTGGTACTTATAAATTAGAAAAAAAGACTCAAATGGTTTTAGGTAATGAAGGATGGTGGAAAGATTCTTCAACTGGAGCAGAAGTAAAAGACGATAAGTTCTACATATTAACGTACAATAGGTTAATGATTTACACATTAGAAGATAATACTTTTGTAAAAGAGAGTGAAATGTTAATGGAACCTATCTCTCAATTTGAAGCAATTGCAATAAACAATAAAGGTGAAATTTATATTGCGGATGAAAACAACTCTTTACTTGGTGGTGGTAATATTTACAATGTTTTGAGTACGACCAAATAATGAGCCTATCGCTTTCTAATTTTAAAGCAGTAATTTTTGATATGGACGGAGTCTTGATTGACTCCGAACCTGTTTGGAAAATAGCAATGCAAGCTGTTTTTGATGAAGTAGGATGTAACTTAACTAAAAAGGATTTTCAAAAGACTGTAGGCCTCAGACTTGATGAAGTAATCAAATATTGGCACCAACATGCTGGATGGGAATCTGTATCACCAAAAGAAGTTGAAGATAGAATAGTCCAAAAAATGGTGGAGCTGCTATCTAATGATGGGAAACCACTAACTGGAGTGGTAGATACATTAAAGCATTTAAAAAAAGAAGGTGTTAAAATTGGATTAGCTACATCTTCCTATTCTATTTTGATCGATACGGTATTAGATAAATTAGGAATACGGGAATATTTTGACTTTACACATTCAGCAGAACTAGAAGACTTTGGAAAACCACATCCGGCGGTTTACTTAACCGTTGCAAAAAAATTAGAAGTTAATCCTTTAGAGTGTCTTGTTATTGAAGACTCTTTAAATGGAATTATTTCGGGAAAAGCAGCACGAATGAAAGTAGTGTGTATCCCTGAAAAAACCCATAATCCTGAACCTAAATTAATTATTGCAGACTATCAGTTTGAAACTATGGCCGATTTACTTAAAGTGATTCAATAACCTAATTTAGATTTTGTAAATCTATTTTGTATTTATCTTACTAACAGCACATCCATCACACTTTGTTTTTTTTGCAAAAAAGCGATCGTAAAATTGCTTCGATAGATAAAACACAGCTATTGTAACTGTTACTATGACTAAGAATAATTGCATTAACTAAAAATATTAAAAGCTGCAAAGGCAGCTAAATAAGCTAAAACACCCATAAACCCCATTTGTATTAGGGGCCATTTCCAACCTTTAGTTTCTCTTTTTACAACAGCTAATGTTGCCATACATTGCATCGCATAGACATAAAACACCATTAAAGAAATACCTGTTCCTAAAGTATAAACAAGAGTACCATCAGTTCTTTTTTCTTTTCTCATTCTATTCATTAACGATAGATTTTCACCACCATCATCATGAACGGAATATATTGTTGCTAAGGAACCAACAAAAACCTCTCTTGCAGCAAATGATGTAATTAATGAAATCCCAATTTTCCAATCATAACCCAAAGGAGAGATTATAGGTTCAATGCTTTTACCCATGATTCCAATGTAAGAGTTGGCCAGCTTTGTAGAAGATATTTTATCTTGTTTTTCTTGTTCGCTTAATGTTTGGAAAGAATGTTCCGTTTTAACTTCTTGAATAGCATTATCTATTCTATCACTTGGACCAAAAGTTGCAAGTACCCATAGCAATATAGAAATAGCGAGTATCACTTTACCAGCCTCTAAAACGAATATTCTTACCTTTTCTAAAACGTTTAAGCCTATATTTCTTAAACGAGGTAATTTGTAAGAAGGCATTTCTAAAAGGAGAAAACTTGGGTCTTTTGTCTTCATCACAATATGTAAAACAGCAGCTACTATTAAAGCGGAAATTAAACCTAAAAAGTAAAGCGAAAACAAGACCAATCCTTGTAGATTTATAAACCCTAAAATTGTTTTACTTGGAATTACTAGAGCAATCAAAAGAGTATAGACTGGTATTCTTGCGCTACAACTCATCAGGGGTGCAACTAATATCGTTATTAACCTCTCTTTCCAACTACTGATAGTTCGTGCAGACATTACTCCTGGAATAGCACAGGCAACACTTGATAATAGAGGTACAACACTTTTACCATTCAATCCTAATGGACGCATAATCCGATCCATTATAAATACTACTCTAGATAGGTAGCCACTCTCTTCAAGTATGGAGATAAAAAGAAATAAAAGCGCAATTTGAGGGATAAAAATAATTACTCCTCCAATACCAGGTATGATTCCTTGGCTAATCAAATCTGAAAATAAACCGCTTGGTAAAGTATTTTCAAACCAACTTCCAAGAGCTCCAAAATTTTCATCAATCCAATCCATCGGATACGAAGCAAATACGTAAATGAATTGAAACATGAAAAATAAAATAACTGTAAATATTAAATAACCAAAAATAGGGTGAACTAATATTTTATCAATTTTGTTACTTCTAGTTTCTGAATTTGAAGGACTATTACTTGAAATTACATCTTTTAAAAGATTAGTAATTAATGAAAACCTTTTTTCTGCTTCACATGACTGACCATCAAGATCATCCATTTTTAAAAGTTTAAAACCAGATAAGAATGGTTTAAACCCTCCTTTTTTAACTTGAAACTGATGGATTTTATCTTTTAATTTTTGAACTCCTAAACCAACACGAGCATTTGTTTCTACAACTTCAACTTTTGGAAATGATTTCTTTAGTTCTTCAATATTTACGTTTAGACCTTTTCTTTTGGCAATGTCAGACATATTTAACACCAACAAAGTAGGGATTTCTAAATCATAAATTTGAGTAAAAAGAAGGAGGTTTCTTTCAATATTAGATGCATCCACTACCACTATTGCTAGATCTGGATAATCTTTATTGGTAGAATCTGAAAGCACTTTATAAACTACCTCTTCATCTTTAGATCTTGGATAAATACTATATGTTCCAGGAAAATCGGTTAAAGTGTATTTAGTATTTTCAACTGAAAATTCTCCAATTTTCTTGTCCACGGTAACACCCGGAAAATTCCCAACATGCTGCCTAAGTCCAGTAAGCGAATTAAAAACAGAGCTTTTACCTGTATTTGGATTTCCTAAGAGTGCAATCTTCATACTACGAATTTACACAGATTTTTAAAGAATTGATTAAACTACTCGTATAAGTTTTGCTTCATCTAGTCGTAAGGAAAGAACATAGCCACCTAAATCAACTGCAATTGGATCACCAAAAGGAGCCTTGAATAAAACCTTTAGTTTTTTTCCAGTAATTATTCCCATTTCCATTAATTTTGGCTTTAATATTGATTCTGTTAAACCTTCAACAGTAACTATTATACCTGGTTTTATGATAGAAAGCGTATTGTTCATCTTTTTTAACTTACTCTACAAAGTTAAGGTGCAATTTTTATTTTTATACTAACCTTTTTGTGGTATTTTGATTACCAACTGTTAACTTATCTAAAATTCATATTTAGTTGAAAAAAGGAAGTTAAATATTCTTATCTTAGCTAAAAACCTGAGTACGATTATTATTTACTGTCAGGATATTTAATAGAAGTGAAACATGCAAGATGCTTTTAAAACATCAAATTTATTTGTCGTTACATTATAGGATTTATGATTTTAAATCCTTGAAAATGTGTCTATAATATCACTTTAAAATGAAAATATGACTGCAAAAATATAGTCGAACTCTGAATAAAACCTTATATAATTTGTTATGTTAAATTTTGAGTTTAAAAACCCAACAAAAATAATTTTTGGTAAAGAAACCATTTCTAAAATTTCTGAAGAAATCCCTCAAGGATCAAGAGTTTTGCTTTTATATGGTGGTGGAAGTATAAAGAAAAATGGAATCTATGAACAAGTTAAAAATGCTCTTTCTTCCTTTGATTTTTATGAATTTGGAGGTATTCCTGCAAATCCAGAGTACGAAGTATTATTAAAAGCTTTAGAGCTTATTAAAACGCAAAAAATAACTTATTTACTTGCAGTTGGTGGTGGTTCTGTAATTGATGGAACTAAGTTTTTATCTTCTGCTGCATTGTATGAAGGAAATACTCCATGGGATATTCTTTCCAAACACATAAGAACTGAAAAAGGAATGCCTTTTGGAACGGTTTTAACTATGCCTGCTACAGGTTCAGAAATGAATTCAGGAGCAGTGATTACTAGAGCGGAGACAAAAGAAAAAATGGGAATGGGTGGACCAGGATTATTTCCTCAGTTCTCTATTCTTGACCCTCAAGTAATTCAATCTATACCAAAAAGGCAGTTGGCTAATGGTATTACGGATGCCTTTACTCATGTGTTAGAGCAATATATGACATACCCTACAAATGCTTACCTTCAAGATAGGTTTTCGGAGAGTATCATGCAAACACTTGTTCAGATCGCACCAGATGTAATTAGTAAACCGTTTAATCATGAAATAGCCTCCAACTATATGTGGAGTTGTACTATGGCTTTGAATGGTTTAATTCAAAAAGGTGTCCCAACTGATTGGGCTGTTCATGCAATAGGACATGAATTAACAGCATTATATGGAATTGATCATGCAAGAACTTTAGCGATTATTGCTCCAAGTCACTATAGAAAAAACTTTGAAACAAAAAAACAAAAATTAGCCCAATTTGCTGAACGTGTATTTGGTGTTTTAGATGGTTCTATCGAGGAAAAAGCAACTAAAGGGATTGAGAAAATGGAAGCATTCTTTCATTCGATAGATATTCCTACTCATCTTTCTGATTATATCGAAAGCTATAAAGGAACTGCTGAAGAGATTGAAAGTCGTTTTACGAAAAGAAATTGGTTAGGCTTAGGAGAGCATAAAAGTATTACTCCAGAAATAGTTAGAGAAATTGTTGAAATGAGTTATTGATAAATGTCTGATTCCCGTCAAATATTTACTCTAAAGCAGGTAGCGTCTTCTATTCGTAAAACACTAGAAGAGCGCTATCAGCAAACTTATTGGGTAAAGGCGGAAATGCATAAGTTAAATCTTTACCCTAGTGGACATTGTTTTCCAGAGCTTTTACAAAAAGAAAATGGTAAGATAGTTGCTCAAATGAATGCATCTATTTGGAAACAAAATTACCAAAGGATTAATAAAAATTTCGTTAATGTTGTTAAAGAGCCGTTAAGAGAAGATTCTACTCTTTTAATTTTGGTCAAAATTGTTTTTCATGAAACTTTTGGGTTAAGTCTTCAAATCATAGATATTGATCCTAATTATGCTCTTGGCGAACTTCAAAGGGAAAGACAGGAAACCCTATTACGTTTACAAAAAGAGAATTTGCTAAACTTGAATCAGAAATTAGATTTTCCATTATTACCCAAAAGGATTGCTTTGATTTCTGCAGATACCAGTAAAGGATTATCGGATTTTAGAAAAGTAATTGAAACGAATCAATGGGGTTACCATTTTACAACTTTTTTATTTCAAGCATATTTACAAGGAGATGTTGCAGTACAATCTATTCAACAACAACTAAAAAGGATTGAAAAAGTAAAAGAATATTTTGATGTTGTTGTTATTGTAAGGGGTGGTGGAGGAGAAGTAGGTCTTTCTTGTTATAATAATTTTGAACTATGTAAAGCGATAGCATCTTTTCCTTTACCCGTTCTAACTGGTATCGGACATTCTACCAACTTGACAGTTGCAGAAATGATAGCATATCGAAACGCAATAACACCAACAGAGTTAGGTGATTTTTTAATTCAAGCTTTTCATGAGTTTGCTGTTCCAGTTAAAGATGCTTCTAAAGTTATACGAACTTATGCTAAAAATAAGTTGGAGAATGCAAATCAAGCCTTGTCTTCTTCGGTTAAACTTTTTAAAAATGTCACCTCCCAAAGAGTCGAGCAAACGAAAAACTTATTATTCCGTTCTAGCTCTTCTTTAAAATCTAATGTGAAGTTTATTCTTCATCTGGAACATGAATCAATAATAAATTCGCATAAATCAATTAGAAAAAGCTCTAAAGAGAGTCTACATAATCAATACATAAAAATTGATTCTTTATTTGATTCGGCGATAAAGAACATAAATTTTGAAGTGAAAACACACAAAGGTGAGCTGGATAGAATCCTTGAAAAAATACCTAAAGTAATTCACCAAAAGATATTATCTAGTAATAACAGAATAGATCAATTAGAAAAATCTGTTAAGTTAATGGATCCACGAGAAGTTCTTAAACGTGGATATTCTATTACAACCATTAAAGGAAAAACGATTTCTAAAGCATCTAAAATAAATGTAGGAGATGTAATTTTAACACAAACCTTTGATGCTGAAATTGAAAGTAAAATTATTCACCTTAAAAAGAATACTTAAAAAATAAACTATGGCAAAAGAGATAAATTATACAGAAGCATTTGAAGAACTTCAAACTATTGTTGCTGATATTGAAGAAGGAGAAATATCTGTTGATGAATTATCCATAAAAGTTAAAAGAGCAGCTGAATTAATTAAATTATGTAAACACAAACTTACTTCAACAGAAGAAGATGTCACTCAGATTTTAAAAGACTTAGAAGAATAAGTATTTATTTTCTGATAATTAGAATCTCGGCTCTTCTATTTTTTGCTTTTAATTCTTTGGTCGTGTTGGCAACTATTGGACTTGTTTTTCCATAGGTAAATGTCTCAATGTTTTCAAGAGGTATACCATTCTCGACTAAGTAAGACATTACTTGTTTTGCCCTAGCATTTCCTAAGTATATATTATACATACTATCTCCATCTGAATCTGTATGCCCATAAACAAGAACTTTAAAACTTCCCATTTTCTTTAAATCAGTAACTAATCGATCTAATTCAACTTTATATTCCGATTTAATTAATGACTTATCAGAATCAAAATAAACAAAATAGTGGTTTACTTTTTCTTCTTCTTTAATTGTAGTAAATTCAATCGGTTCAAATCGCTCAATTTTGTTAGATATCGTTGCTTGCATTATTTTCAACTCCTCTTTACTCGGTTTAGATGCATTTATTGGTAAATCAATTTTCTTTAATAAAACAATACTATTTTCAACTTCAAAAACGTGTTTAGGCTTAAATTCTAAACTATTTACTTCTTCTTTATTTATTTTTTCTATATTCCTTTTATCTTGAAGTTTATTTCTAAATCGAATAGATATACTGAACTCCCATGCACCAATTCCGTTAGTAGCAGGACTTAACTTGGAAGTGTTAAGGTCATAACTCATTCCAAACTTTATGTTTTTAAGGGGTATACCAACATAAGCTAATACGGCATCTTTTTTAAGAAGACCTAATCCAATTTCTAGTTGTTCTTTTGAAGCAAGTTCGTATCCAAACCTTAAACCAGATTGAAGATAGGATGCTTCAGATTGTGCAGCAAAAAACAAATAGGGTATTAAGGAAACTTTAGGAGATATCTTTTTGTTTATTTCTCCAAAAACGTTTAATTGTCTTAGTGCAGTATTGTTTCCAAGTGCTACAAAATTTACTCTTGGCTCAATTAAGTTTTTTATTGAAAAAGATATCGTTGGATTCCATTTAGATTTATTTCGAAAGGTTAGTCCTAATCCGGTATTTAAAAAAGAGGTACTATTAGAACCTAAATTTTCTCCACTTGCATTATTACTGTTAAAACCACTACCTGAAGTATATTGACTATCAAATTGTAGTTCAGAAGTATTTAATGAATATTGAGATAATCCGATTTGAATTCCAGCGCTTAATCTGTTTTTAGAATTTAAATTTAAATGATGGGCAACGTTTAATAATGCATTAGTTCTGTTAAGACTTGCTTGTCCAGCATCATTTGTAGATACTACTAATCCGTAACCTAATTTGCCTATCATCATATCAGCATTTATCGCTCTAGTAGTAAAACCAGTTACGATTGACGGCCACTGTCTTCTAAAGTTGAAACCCACTCTAATGTTATCTTCTGAACCTGCTTCTGCTGGATTTACATATAAAGGGGCATTAAAAAATTGTGTAAAATGTCCCTGTTGTGCATAGGATACATTACCAACTAAAAAAATAAATAGAAGTATAACTATTGAATATATCTTATTCCTCCACATAATTCTTTATTGAATAAGCGTTATTATGCCATTATAAGTTTTGGAAATATTATATTTTGTCACTTGTAACATATAGGTATAATTTCCCATATTAGCCATTTCACCATTAAAAGAACCATCCCATCCTTGTTCTACAGAATTTGAACTAAATACTAATTGTCCCCATTCATTAAAAATCATAAAGTTTATTGTTGCGTTTTCTGACACACCCCTTACATAAACAATATCGTTAAGACCATCAAAGTTTGGAGTAAATCCTGTTGGAACAAATATTGGTTCATCTAATATTATTTCAATTTCTTTTGTTACGGTATTTCTACAACCTTCAACATTAGAGATACTAAGGCTTACATCGTTAATATTGTTTTGCGTAAAATCGTAACTTAAATTTAGGTTTTCAGATATTAATTCGTTATTTATTTCCCATTCATATAAAACTCCTTCTAGATTAGATGGTGTAAAGTCTATACTTATTTCTGTAGTACTTCTATTGATTATTTCATAGGTATAGTCAATTTCAGGTAAACTGTTTTCAAATATTTTTTTTCCATCTGAAAAAAGCACTTCATTTGTAGGAGTTTGGAAAGAAAAGCTATATATGCCTGGCTCTCTGACAACCAAAGTATCATTTGTTTCTCCAATAATCATATTTCCATCTAAATACCATTGAAGATCTGTAGTTTGATTGGCATATATTTCCACACTATCACCGAAGCAAAAATAATTACCATTTGGAGAAGATATTGTGAGTTGGAAAGGACGTTCTTCAAAATTAAAGGTGATTATTTCTGAAGTAACTTTACACCCATAACCATTATCTGCTTCAACACTATAACTACCAGATGTTTTTACAATTATTTGGTTACTTGTAGATTGTGTCGACCATAAATAACTGTTTCCACCTGATACAGAAAGATAAACACTGTCCCCAATATAATATGGGCCATTACTACTTTTCAGAATAACTGGCTCCGGTAATGGATGGAAATTAATAGTTGAAGTATCTTTTTTATTTAAACATTGATTCTCTATAGATGATACGTAATAATCTCCATCGTTTTTAACTATTATTTCATCACTTATTTCTCCTGTATTCCAAGTAACAATAGATAAGTCAGATGTTTGAATTTTTGCACTATCTCCTTCGCACAAATCATTAGAAGGGGTTACTAGTAAGTCAAAAGTATTATTTGGTATTACGTCTATTGTTAATTGATTCGAGTTTGTTGGTGAATATCCTCCTTTAATACCTTTAAAGATAACGGTATGACTACCCACTGGTAAAAAATTTAAGGATGTTGAATTAGTACTTATAGTATTTGTTAAATTATTATCAAGGTAAACCTCATAAGAAGAGAAGGCACCACTTACCTCAATGTTTACAGCAGTATTTTCACAAACTTGTATTGGGTTATTGCCATTGTTCATAAAGCTAATTACTGGACTTACTAGATCTTCATAATAAATTCTTCGAATAAGTTGGTTATATGCATCTCCAACGATTAAAGATGTTTTTTCTTTGTTAAAAGAGATAGAAGTTGCTCCATTAAATGTTCCTGTTAGAACATCTCCATCAATAGCACCTGTTACTCCCATTATTCCAGCATAGGTAGATGAAATATTGTTTACGTCAATTTTACGAATAAAAT
>Ga0228631_1001159_pt1 | contig 13371 bp, 13 predicted proteins | sample 39DmetaG_FD_183049 | JGI IMG/M metagenome (GOLD analysis project Ga0228631, IMG submission 183049) | Seawater microbial communities from Monterey Bay, California, United States - 39D | ecosystem: Environmental > Aquatic > Marine > Coastal | place: USA: California | collected 2016-09-28
ATGTCCACTATAAGTAAAATATAATATATCTCCTTTTTCTGAATTAATTAAAAGGTCTTTATATTTTTCTAATATATTATTTCTTGTTGGTTTCAATAATGTATCATCAGTTAATGTAAAAATATTATCATCATTTACTTTATGTTCCTCATTTAAAAATTTTTTTAGTGAATTTACATCATTAATACAACCTCTTAGTTCACTATTAGTACTTCTATAATTAATACCAACCATTAATGCTTTAAAATTTTTATTGATTTCTTGAGATGATAATGAAGAATAATATTGTTTTATTTTTTGGTCTTTTATTTTTTTATATTCATTTAATTTAAATCTATAAAAATTATGTAATCTTTGAAAATAAATTCTTTTTACATAACGATTTACACGCATTTTTCTAATCCGTTGAAAATGATAATTGTGAAATCTATTCAAATTATCGATATTTTTTTTGTATTCGTTGTTAATAGTATCAAGTGTTACCATTATATATTATATGTATATAAAATATTTTACAAATAATTTTATTTACATATAAGTGATAATGGTTTCATTTTTCTTATATTTTCTTCATTATGCCAGCTACCCGTAAAATGATGTTTTATAAAACCATTTCTTGTATAAGGAATGCTGGAACCAACACAGAAAACATCTGGTGGTAAAATTGTTATTCCATGATTTTCATGTAATTTCATATATATATTTATCATTTGTGTAAACATTAAAGGTCCAGTATAATCATGAACACTTATAAGATATTTTTTTGAAATAATATTTTTAATACATTGCTCATATAATGCTTTAAATAAAAACAATTTTGGTTTTGCAATTATAAACCATTGACAACATTGACCTGCTTGTTTATTATTGCAACCATAAAATTTACTAAATTCATTACTAATAATAAGAGAAAATTTTTCTTGTTCAATTAGCTTATGACCTCCACAAATAAAATTATTTGTATTATTAATATTTTTACATTTTGAACAAGGATTTATTTTAAAAGTATTAAAATAATCAGGATTAATTGAGTTTACAATCGAAAATTTACCTTTATTACCATGAAAATAAATAAAATCATTAAATAAATTATCTATATGTTGTAAAGGTTCACAGTCCATATCAGCATATACTCCCCCTTTTAAATAAAGAATTAAATATCTGAAAGTATCAGCAATAGCACCACCATTTTTAACACTTTTTATTATTTCTTCATCTTGTGGAAAATTCTCTCTAACTATTTTATATATATCTTGATTATCATATAAAATAATTTCATATCCAGTATACATTTTTTTAAATTTTTCATAGCATTGTCTCCATATATGATTATCTATATTATGCTTATCTTTACATGTTAAATGTAGTATTTTTGGAAACATTTATGTAATATAAAAACATATTCTATAATTTATTTAAACTTATACTATGATTTAATTATTTCAAGTAAATCATCTTTATATTTTTCAAATAAAGAAATTAAATTTTTATCAGTAATATTATTTATTTTAGTTTTAGGGGCTACATATTTAATAGGAAAATGTTTAATTTTAGTATTTAAAAATTTATTTAATTTTGATGTTATATTATTTTGAAATAATTCTTCCGTTTTAATTATTAGAATATTATCTCTTTTTATATTAGTCCAATTTTTATATTGTTGTATCATTATTTTAATTAAATTCTCATCAGATAATTCAATATTGTTATTATTACTTAATTTTTTTTGATTTAAATCCCAATATCCTTCATTTCTTCTTTTCATTGACATAAATGATTTAATAGGATTATCATAAATATATATAATTGGAATATCAGTATTAATATAATCTCCATTATGACATAATATTTTTTTCCATATAGGAGTAATACAATTGTAATTATTCTTTTCTAAAGTTTTAGCTAAAATATTACAGCAACTTCCACCATAAGATACTACTATTATATCTAATTTCTCTTTTTTAATAATTTCATCTATATTATTTAAATCTTGAATCTTATTATTTAAATCTTTAATCATATAATATAATATATATATATAATGTTTTTTTTAGTAAATAAAAATAAAAAATAATATTTGGTTGGTCTGCTAAATGTGGATGTAGTCATATTAAAAATATATATTATTTCTTAGAAACAAATAATATAAATAATAAAATTCATACAGAAAAAGATAGACATAAATTACCAATGGATATAGAAAACTATACAACAATAATAATTACAAGAAATCCTTATCATAGAATTGTTTCGGGATTTTTAAATAAATATAGACCAGGTGGTGAATTTAGATTTAAATGGCCAAGTAAAAATATAACATTTAGTAAGTTTGTAGATGAACTAATTAAAAATAATTATAAATACATTGAAAAACATCATTTTATACAACAAACAAATGAAGCATATGATAAAAAAATATTACTATCAAAAGAATTAAAAATTTATGATATTGGTAATATTGATTATGAATATATTGAAAAATTATATGGCAAAAAAATTCCAGAAATGGTTATAAATAAAAAACAAGGTAATGAAAGGCAAAATTTTATTTTAAAAGATATAATATTTGACAAACCAGTATATAATTTAAATATAGATGATTATATAGATTATAATATTGATATTAAAAATTTTTATAATGAAGATATAAAAATTAAAGTGTCAAATTTTTATAAAAATGATTTTATATTTTTAAAAGAAAATGGTATAGATTATACAAATGAATTATAATCCAGTTAAAATTTTTGATTATTTTTATATAAAGTATATCTATATATGAATACCAACAAAGTTATTACAAATGTAAAAATATTTGGGGAAAGGAATAGTGGGACAAATTTTTTAACTTCTTTATTAGAATCAAATATAAAAGACATTAATATTTATTCATCATATTATAAAGGTGGGACAGGTTGGAAACATGGATATCCAAGAATTAAATTATTTAAAAACAAGAATCAACTTTATTTATAATTATAATTAGAGATTTAAATAGTTGGCTAAAATCAATGTATTTTAATCCATATTCATATGAAAAACCAAATAATATAAATGAATTTTTAACAAAAAAATTAAAAATCAATAATACAAGAAAAGATCATGATATTAATATATACAAATATGAACAATTAGATATTATTAATTTAAGAATTGCTAAAATTAAAAGTTATTTAAATTTTTATCAAAAAGTTAATAATATAATATTTATAAATTTACAAGATATACAGAATAATACCAAAAAATTTTTATTATTTATTAGTGAAACATATAAATTAAAATTTGAAAAATATATTCCAATAATAAATCATACAAAAAATAAAAATTTAAGTAAACAAAATAGATATTATAATTTAATTATTCCTGATATTAAAAATATAGAAATAGAAAATTTTGTTGAAAAATTAAAAATTAATTATTATTACAAATGAATATTTTAAATATAAAAAGAAAAAAAAATTATGGTAATAATAAAGAATCGATTCCGTTATTATATTTATCTATACATTTTTTATATTTTAATACATTCATACAATAATCTTTTATATCAAATAGACTTTCTTCTTTATATTCAGGATATGCATTTACAACATTATCATATAATTTTTTATCATATTCCATATTATTTTCATAAAAAATAACCGGTCTATATTTTTTAATTAATTCTTTTCCACCATGAAATATAAAATTTTCGCTACCTTGAGCATCGCAATGTATAAACCCAATATTATAAATTTTTAAATCATCTATTCTTACCAATTCTACAGATTCGCCATCATTTCCTAAACAAATTCCACCAAAATTACATAAATTATTTTTTTCATATGCTTCTTCTACATTTGTATTTTTAATACCATCTAAATCAGTTGAATTCATTTTTCCTTCCCCATTATAACAAAAACATCCTCTATTTACTGGAATAATTTTATTTCGTAATTTATTTTGAGCTATATTTTTAACTAGTAAATTATACATTTTTTTTTGAGGTTCAAAAACATATACTTTATTATAATTTGAAATAAATGAAGCATATACAATAGATGAAGTTCCACAATGCCCACCAATTTCTAAAATATTTTTTTTACTATCTATATGACTTTTTAGTAATTTTAATGTGGTTTTATCCCAATAATAATTATTATCAAATGATTTTTTAATGAAAAATTCATTATTATATATAGAAATTAAACCATATTCTGTTATATATGTTGTTAAATTATATTGTGTTTCTTTTATATATATTCTTTTACATCTAGGACCATGATTTCCTGTATTTGTAAAACATGTAAGACAGCAACTGGGTTTATTATCATCTATACAATATTGTTTACATTTACATATTCTCATATAATATAATATAATATATTATAATATTATATTATAATATTATATTATATGGACGATAATATTCCAAAAATTATTCATATATGTGATAAAAATTTATTTTATATTCAAAAAAAATGTATATTATGGAAAAAATTAAATCCTAATTATGATATACGATTGTATGATGATAGATTATGTGAGAATTTTCTAGAAACAAATTTTGGAAAAATATTTAAAACAATTTTTACACATATTAAAGATGGACCTATAAAGGCAGATTTTTTTAGAGTATGTGTTTTATATATAGAAGGAGGAGTATATACTGATGCTGATAATTTACCTTTACTTCCAATAGAAGATTTTCTAGAAAAAGATATAGATTTTTTAACGTGTTCTACATATTGGAATAATAAAATTCAATTTAACCCAAATTTTATAATATGTAAAAAAAAAAACAAATTAATAGAAAAATGTATAAAAACATATATTTTTATGGTAAAGAATAATATTAAATATTCTTATTGGGGATGGTCAATAATGAATATTTTTACAATAAATATAAAATTATTAAATTATAATAAAAAGTATGGTATATTTATTGAAAAAAATACTAATTATAAAGTTCAAATATTACAAGAAATAAAAGGTAGAACACATAACGAAGATCATAATATTTATAAAAATAAAATAATATTTAAAAATCGTTCTAATGATTGGAATGTTGATACACATCAACTAAAAAAATAATTTATATATATATATGGAAAATTTAATATATTTTTTAGTAATTAATATGAATAAAAATCCAAAAAGATGGAATAATATAGTGCAATTATTTAAAAAATATAATATTAAAAACTATGAAAGAATTGAGGGTATAGATCCTCAAAATTTAAAATATAAAGAAGTTATAAATAAATTATTATATAGAAAAAGATTACTCGGTAGAAAATTGTGTTGTAATAACAATTATGAAAACACAAAATGGCTGTATGATGGAACATTTAATACATCATGGCCAAACTTGAGTTATGGAACAAAAAGTATAGCAGAAAAAGGATTAATATTGTCTAATTTAGTTGCTTTAGAAAGAAGTAAAAATATAAATTCTAAATTTATATGTATTTTAGAAGATGACATATTTTTTTCATTAGAAAATTATAAAAGGTTGTATAAATATTTAAAAACTACAAATAAAGAACTAATTATATTAGATAATCGTCAAAATAAAATGTTAACCGGATGTGGAACTTCAGGAATCATATATTCAAAAAATATTATAGATAAAATTTATAATTACACTCATCCATTATCAACATTAAAAATAACATATAATTTATGGCGAATTAGTGAATTAGATAAGTGTGTTTTAGATATTTTTATGATGTCATTATTAAGAAAAATAAAACATAATATTAGATGGAGTGTTATACCAATAATAGTTAGTGATTTATATCCATCAACTATACAATTAGAAAAATACAATAAGCCTATAATAAATTTAAATATATAAGATAACATATACTATATTAATTATTTATGGAGAGAAAAATACCAAAAATTATCCATATGACAAATAAAACAAAAATATTTCCTGAAAATATAATTAAAATGTGGAAAAAATTAAATCCTGATTATACTTTTACATTTAGCAATGACAAAGATTGTTATGAATTTATTGAAAAAAATTTCAATAAAGAATATGCTGAACTTTTTAATAAAATAAATTATGGTCCTAATAAGGCAGATTTTTGGAGATTATGTAAATTATATGTAGAAGGAGGAGTGTATGTAGATATAGATATAGTTTCCTATGCTTCTATCAATTATATTATTAAAGATTCTACTTTTTGTTCTTGTCTTTCTATATTAGGTAATTCAATTTTTCAAGCATTTTTATCAGCTACACCAAAAAATATATTAATTAAAGAATGTATACAATCATTTGTAGCTAACGCAGATAAAATGAATATTTTAAAAAATACAAATAATCATAATGTTGAACCAACATTTGATATGTATAATACAATAATTAGAAAATTAAATGTAAGAAAAATAAATCCTTTTATTGTTTACAATTTAAAAGTAAATAATAGAGAGAATAATAATTCGTTTAATGAAAAAATTATGTTTCTCCAAGAATTTAATTTAAAACAAACTATGAATAATGGATTTGGAATTAGAATGACAAATAATAATGGTTCAATATACAATATGTATGTTAGAAATGGAGAGAATAAAATTGTTTTAAAGTCGCGCCACAATGCTTATCAAAATGGTTATAATTATTAAATTTAAATTATATATTTTTTACAATAAATTATATAATTTATTTTTCATCATTAAGATAATTATGTAGCAAATTATCTTTATTAGTATTGTTTATATTTCCACTTAATAAGCATTGTTCATATAATTTTCTTATTATATCATTTGGAGCTTCACTTCCAGCTTTTAATAAATTATGCTTTCTTAAGTAGTTTTTCATTTCTAATACAGAAGTTCTTTTTATCTTATTATGTTCAGCATTAATTTTTTTACGAGTAGCAGCATTTTTAATTAATATAGAAACTTTTCTATTTTTTTTACCAAGATGATATTTGATAGTTTTTGTTTTTGTCCTAATATAACCATTATTTGGATAAGGGTTAGAATAAGTATTTTGATTTTTATCGATGCTATTATTTATAACTTGTGAAACTTCTCTCTTTATTTCATTATTTATTTCATTAGGTAAGTCATTATTTTCAAAATTGTTTGAAGTTTTTTCAATAATATTTGTTTGATTATCTTGAACATTATTTATAGATTCACTTTTTACTGGTAAATTTACTAACTGGGGTTCTTTATATGATGTATTTTTAAATGTAAAATTCTTCCATTGTCTAAATGTTGGCTTATTGCCATTTTTCAAGCAACCATATGGAACATCGCCATTTTCTTTATTTGTTATAGTTAATTTAGATTCAACATCATCTTTTTCTTTTAAATTATCTGGCATATCAATATTAATAAGAGGTCTATTTGCCTTCATTGTTTTATTACGCCCTTTTTGTGATAATTGTTGTAAAAAATTTAATGATTTCATAAATTCATTTTGAAATTCATTATTTTCTCTTGTATCCAAGTTTTTATAAATACCTTTTTTTTTTGTATTACTTTCAGTATTGCTATTATTTTGAATAATGTTTCTCTCTATATTTTCAGTAAAATTCTTTTCTTTTTGCTTGTAATTTTTTATTTTCTGTAATAAATCGCGTTTTAATTTATTAGGTTGAATATTATTTTTTATAGTAGATATTTTCTGTGTTTTATTATATGAATGTTTTTCTTTTTTTGTTCCACCACCAACTTTAAATAAATCAGGATTAATAGTTATCGGTTTTATATTACTCATGTTTACTTTATTAATTTATTTTTAAATTAATAAAATCACGAATAAAAAAAATATTACGAATACATTAAAGCTATTATTTTATTATCTTCTTTTTCTTTATCATCGTTATTATTTTTAAATAATTCTAATCCTTTTTCTATATCTCTAAATGTTATTTTTGTTTTTTCTGTATTTTCTAAACAAAAAACTCTTCGACTATGTGCTATTTTAATTTTTGAAAAAAAATTCTCTATATCTCTCCCAAATGACTTGAATAACAATTTGTTATCTTCAAAAAATTTTGATTTTATTTCATCACTTATTGTCCAGCCATTATCATTTACTTTTTTAGTAAAAATATCTTTTAATTCTTCACAACTATATTCATTAATTTTGTAATTCCAAGTAAATCTAGATCTTAAACCTGGATTAAAAGAAAAAAAACAATTATTTAATTCTTCTTCGTAACCAGCAATAATAACCATTAATTCATTCTTATGATTACTTAAAGATTCACATAATGTATCTAAACACTCTTTTGCAAATGAATCTCTCTTTTCTGCATTACCTAAACTATACGCTTCATCAATAAATAATACACCACCTAAACTATCTTTAATAACATCTCTAGTTTTTAAAGCTGTTTGTCCTAAATATCCAGCAATTAAATCACTTCTAGTGACTTTTCTAAATTTATTACTTTTTAATATATCCATTTTACAAAAAATATCTCCTAATATCATAGCAATTTCAGTTTTTCCAGTTCCTGGTGGACCATATAGAACTGTATGTAAATAATCTTCATTTATTTTATTTTCTTTTTTTGGTATATGTAAATTTTGTAAATAATAAATTATTTGGTCACTAATATTCATTTTGAGTTCTTGTAATCCAATTAATGAATTTAACTTAAAAAGAGGCACTTTAATAGAATGTAATTTTTCTAAATCAATATTATAAATTTTGTTTTCATCGTAAGGATAATCTTGAATAATATTAAGTAAATCTTGTAAACCATTTATCTCTCTTTCAATATTAATTTTTTCTTTTTCAATAATAATATTTTCATCAAAAAATTCTTGATAATCTTCATCAGAGTTTAAATATTGATACCAAAAATCATCATTGCTATTATTTCCATAACTAATAGAACCATAATGAATCTGTTTTTGAGCATCATTTTTATTTTGTATTTTATTTTTTGGATTATATTCAGTATATGAGAAATTTTTATCTAATGATCTTTTTAATTTATTAGACATATTAAAATAATAATGTTTTTATTTTAATATAATTATTTTAATTAATTATAAAATTATTTTTTATATATATAATAATATAAGCTACATAATATTGCCCATGATGAAAAACCAATTATACAAAGTAAATATAAATTTTTTGAAAAATACTTGTATGTTACCATGACTATAATCCACATTTTAAAAATAATTAAATTTACAAAAACAGCACTAGTTATAAAATTTTCTTGATTTTTTTTATTTATTGCAAGTAAGCCTAAAATTCCAATTGGAAAACTTGATAATAATGCTCCAAGAGTAGGATTACCTTTATTTGAAATTATTATAACAAAATACATAAGTATTCCTCCAAAAAAAGCATTAAATATTGGATTATTTAATAGTTTTACTAAACTCATATATATATATAATATTAATTTAAAAATAAATTGATATAGATTAATAATTTTTAAATGAAAAATAAAATGTGTGATTTGAAAATGGAGCGTAGTGAAAATTTTAATGATAAAAAATTAAATGAAAAAAAAATTTCGGAAAAAGAAATTCCATGGACAATTATTAATTCATACTTTTCAAATCAACATCTTAAACTATTAATTAGACATCAAATTGAATCTTATAATGATTTTATTAGTAGACAAATTCCGCATACGATTGAAATGTTTAATCCTGTTCTAATTACATCAGAACAAGATTATAACAAAGAATTAAAAAAATATGGTCTAGAAGTTTACATTAATTTTGAAAATTTTAGTTTACATAGACCTCAAATTCATGAAAATAATGGAGCAGCAAAAATTATGTTTCCCCATGAAGCTCGACTAAGAAATTTTACATACGCATCAACTATGACTGTTGATTTAAATATTAAATATATTGTAAGAACGGGTAAAAAATTAGAAAATGTTCAAACATATTATAAAGTGCTTCCTAAAATTCATATTGGTAAATTACCTATTATGCTAAGATCAAATATCTGTGTATTATCTCAATATAAACATTTAACATCGGAAGTAATTGGTGAATGTAAAATGGACCCTGGTGGATATTTTATCATTAATGGTTCTGAGAAAACTTGTCTTGGTCAAGAACGAGCAGCTGAAAATCAAATTTATTGTTTTGATATTAGTAAAAATAATAGTAAATGGTCATATATGGCAGAAATTAAATCTGTTCCAGATTGGAAATGTATTTCACCAAAACAAATTGCTATTATGATGTCTTCAAAAAATAATTCATTTGGATATGGACTATGGATTCAAATTCCAAGACTTAAAAATCCAATTCCAGTTGTTATATTATTCAGAGCATTAGGTGTAATTTCAGATAAAGAAATTTGTGAAAAAATAGTTTTAGATTTAAATAATCCTCTATATGAAGTATTTATCAAAGAATTTAAAGCATCTATTATTGAAGGAAATAATTATCTAGATTATGAATCGGCAATGAAATATATTACAAGTAATGTAATGTATACACCAATGAATATGGATAAAGAACAAGGTGCTATAAAAAAGCGTGAATTTGCGGAAGAAGTTCTAGAAAATGACTTATTTCCACATTGTCATAATAAGAGACAAAAAATTTATTTCTTAGGATATATGATATTTAAATTATTCAAATGTTATTTAAAACTGGCACCAGTTGATGATCGTGATTCATATATTAATAAACGCATTGATTTAACAGGAACACTTCTTAATAATTTATTCAGAAATTACTTGAATAAGCTAGTAAAAGATATGCAAAAATATATTGTAAGAGAGATTAATACAGGTTCATGGAAATCAACAGAAGATTATAGTAATATTATTAATTTAACAAACATTTATAAAATTATTAAATCTACAACAATTGAAAATGGAATTAAGAGAGCATTAGCAACAGGAGATTTTGGTATTAAACAAACAAATAGTAATAAAGTTGGTGTAGCTCAAGTTCTAAATCGTCTTACATATATTTCATCTCTAAGTCATTTGCGACGTATTAATACTCCTATTGATAAAAGCGGTAAGTTAGTTCCTCCTAGAAAATTACATAATAGCTCATGGGGTTATTTATGCTGTGCGGAAACTCCTGAAGGGGCTTCCGTTGGTGTTGTAAAAAATTTAAGTTATATGTCAACAATTACAATTAATTCAAATAGCACACCTTTACTAGATTGTGTAAATCTTGAAATAACTAAAATAGAACATTGCAAAGATAATTTGGATAATTATGTAAAGGTATTTATCAATGGAGCTTGGATTGGTGTAACTGATGAACCAGAAAAATTATATTTATCTCTTAAAGATAAAAAATATAAGGGTATTATTAATATTTATACAAGTGTAATTTTCGATTATAAAAATCGTGAAATTAGAGTTTGTAATGATGGTGGAAGATTAATTCGACCAGTGCTCAAAGTAAATAATAATAAGATTTTATATACGCCAGAAATTATTAATAAATTAGAAAAGCAAGAATTAAGTTGGAATGATTTATTAATTGCTTGTAATATTGATGATTCTATTATTGAATATATTGATCCATTAGAACAATCATTTAGTATGATTGCTATGAAAAAGAAAGACTTAGTTACTAGCAAGAAAAATAATGTTATTTATAAATATACTCATTGTGAAATTCATCCAAGTTCAATATTTGGAATATTAGCATCATGTATTCCATTTCCAGATCATAATCAATCGCCGAGAAATACTTACCAATCGGCTATGGGCAAGCAAGCAATGGGTGTATATGTAACAAATTATGAAAAAAGAATGGATAAAACTGCGTATGTATTATCATATCCAATGAGACCACTAGTAGATACTCGTATTATGAATATTATTAATTTAAATAAAATTCCTTCAGGGGAAATGGTAATTGTAGCAATTGCTTCTCACACTGGTTACAATCAAGAAGATAGTATCTTATTTAATAAAGGTTCTCTAGATAGAGGATTATTCCAAGCAACTGTATATCATACAGAAAAAGATGAAGATAAAAAAATTCAAGGAGATGAAGAAATTAGATGTAAACCTGTTCCAAATAAAACAAAAGGAATGAAATTTGCGAATTATGATAAAGTAGATCATAATGGTGTAATTCCAGAAAATTCTCTAGTTGAAGATCGTGATATTATTATTTCAAAAATTCTTCCAATAAAAGAAAATAGAAATGATCATACTAAAGTTATTAAATATGAAGATCAAAGTAAAGTATATAGAACAAAAGAGGAAACATATATTGATAAAAATTATATTGAGAGAAATGGAGATGGATATAATTTTTGTAAAGTTAGATTACGTATTGTAAGAAAGCCTGTTATTGGAGATAAATTTTGTATTAGAGAAAATGCTTTAATTTTAACTGATTATGGATGGATTTCATTAAAAGAGATTGATATTAATAAACACAAAGTAGCTACATTAAAAAATAATAAAGAATTAGATTATGTTTATGCTGTTAAAAAATATGAGTTCGATTGTGTTGATGAAGAATTATATTCTATGAAAACTCAACAAGTTCATATGGTTTGTACCAAAGAACATAAATTATATATCAAAAAAAGATATCATAAAGATTTTGAATTTATTGAAGCTAAAAATGCATTTGGTAAAATGGTAAGATATAAAAAAGATGTTGTAAATATATTTCCAGATCAACAATATATTAATTTTAAAACTATTAGATATCCTATGGATTCTTGGTTAAAATTATTAGGTATTTATATTTCTGATGGTTGGAGTGATGATAAAGCAAAATGTATTAATCTTTGTGGATTAAAAAATAGAAAAAAAGAATTTATGAATTCAACATGTAATGAATTAGGTATTGAATATTCTATTTATGAACAAGGAATTATAATTTCAGGTTATAAATATTCAGAAATTTTTGATAATTTAATTAATAAAAAATCTTATGAAAAATATTTACCCGATTATGTATGGTCTTTATCACAAAGACAAAGTAGAATTTTATTAGATAGTTTAATGAGATGTGATGGACATACATATACTTATAAAGGCGAACCATCTTTTCAAAGATATGGAACAACCAGTCTTCAATTAGCCGAAGATATTCAAAGATTAGCATTTACATGTGGATGGTCTGGTATTATTAAATTAGATAATTCCTCTTTAGGAATAACAAGAGTAGGCATAAGAAATTTAGGAAAAAGAGCTGGTGAAAGAGTAGAAGCTACTCAAACACACGATTATTATAAAATTAGTATAATTACTAAACAAAATAATCCTTGGGTTAATAAGAAAACTAATTATGCAAATAAAGAAGATTATATTAAATTTACAGGAAAAGTAGGATGTATTGAAGTTCCAGATACTCACCTATTTTATTATAAAGAAGATATTTATTCACCGCCAGTATGGACTGGTAATTCTTCAAGGCATAAATAGACTGAAAAAAAAA
>Ga0228631_1001169_pt1 | contig 13296 bp, 10 predicted proteins | sample 39DmetaG_FD_183049 | JGI IMG/M metagenome (GOLD analysis project Ga0228631, IMG submission 183049) | Seawater microbial communities from Monterey Bay, California, United States - 39D | ecosystem: Environmental > Aquatic > Marine > Coastal | place: USA: California | collected 2016-09-28
TAACCCAGGAACATTATATCAATTGTGGGGAATTAAATCGGGTCCAAATAATTATCGGAAAACTTTGAAAGAAATATTTATGATGTTTATAGAAGATATAGAAAATTTACAAAATTTAGATAACGATTTTTTTGATAAAATAAACGAATCCGAAATCTTGAAAAGTTTTATCTTGTTTAAGCAAAAAGAACTTTTAATTGTTTCTTGGAAAGATATTGTTGAACAACGAGAATATTTATTGTACTTTCCTAATTTAACATACATGTTATTTAAATATTATTCTTCTTTATTATGTGATAATTTAGATCTCGAGGAATATCAATTAGATTTCTTAATGCATTATTTACAATTATTATCTCCATATGAAATAAACCGTGAATCTCATGCTCAAAAAGTTAGATATTTACTTCAATCAACCAAATATAATTTTTCTTTTTCCAAAGGACAGCTAATTTGTGAGTCGGACGGATGCCCTATAAACGATTGTGAAGAGAAACTATTTAATAGTTACAATAAAGATAAAATTATTTCTAAGAAGTTAAAATCATATTTTAAATTAAACCCATTACATCTACCTAAAGGAATTTTTACAAAATCTCAATACAAAAGTTTAAAATCTATTAATCATCAAAATCTAGAATATTACAATATTTGTAGAGAAAATAAAATAAACAATGATATTAAATTTTATAAAGAGCTTAGCTTAATTACAAATTGGAAAATAATAAAAAACCGAAATAGTAATATTGGATATTATTTCAAATTAGATAAAGACTTTTACTACAAAAAAAATGGCAAAATTATAAAGGGGTCACTTATAATGAACGAACAGCCCAATAAAATTTCATCTACGAAAAATTATTTTGGAAGAGGAACTATCGGTATACCCTACAACAACCACCATAATAGAAGAATATTAGAAGTAGTAGATCAATTTGCTGAAAAACCTAAGAATGATTTTTATGTAACCGTCTATGGGTCTAAAGCCCAATATGATGTAAACTATAGACGTATGCAAGATATGAAACTTGATTTTACTCCATTACTTCAATTGGAGGGTCAGGATAATGATTTTACAAAAATGGGAATATATAAATTACCCAATAGTGATATAAAAGAATTTTATAAATTTACAAAAAAGGTTTATGATGATAACGGAATGTCTGATAAACGCGGAGTAGGTGATAAAATTAAAGAAAGTCTGATTCCTATAAAATTAAAAGACGGTTCGGTGATTACTTTAAAAGATGTTGTTAAGTTAACATTTAAAGGTTCTTTAGATTTAGATTTACCTAAAAAGACGCTTTCTGGATATATCTGGAATGCAAACAATATAGCCTATAAAGAACAACCAATTATGAGATTATCTGATATTCAAGAATTTTACCCCCCTGGAATATATTTCATTGGTGGTTGTAGAATAGAATCTGCTGAAGTTTCAAATCCTTTTAGTAAAATGTATAATTATATGACAGACAAACCTACTCCAAAACTATCTAGACAACAATCTGAACAACATCAAGAACTTAGGAATAAAATGTAAAATGTAAAAATTAAATTAATTATATTTATTATAAACATCATATACAAATTCTTATATGTAAAATTATAAGAATGTGTTACCATTATTAATAAAAAGAGGATTATAACTATAAGATAACTTAATATATCCGATGTATATTTAGCGAATTATATTAATAACTTTACCTGTTATACGTGGTATATTCTCAATAAATTTTTTAAGTTGATACGTTGATGATATAGGAGTATTTTTAATTAAAGTATCGAAATTATTTTCTAGTATATCATCCAGTATATGAGATATTAAATAAGTTATAATATAGCTAAAATTTTCAGGATAATTAATAGTTAATTCTCTTAATATAAAATCAAGGTCTTTTATATTCAATATATTAAGCAATTCAACATATTTTCCAGATAACAATTTTGACATTTTAATAGGTTTTGATTTATAACTGAATAATAATCTACTTGAATCAATATAAAATTTATCATATATATAGCTGTTTTTAGAGGAATTACTTGTAGAAAAGATATTTACTATTTTACCTATTGAATTAGTAAATTCACTAAATGTTGACCCAAAGTCATCAATTGAAAAGTTTAAATATAAATGATATGGAAATATAAACAAGCTATTATCTCTGAACTCTATTATAAATTTAGACTGATCGTTAACACTATCTAAAAATATTATTTTATTTTTAATAAATGTCCACTTAGAACATGATACTCTAAAACCATCGTCGCCTGAACTAAAATTAAAATTTTTAAAAATAAACGAACCATTACCATTTTGAAAATCAATAGTTAACTTCTGTATATTAAATAATTTTTTAACAATAAAATCACTACAACTATCGAGGTATTTGTTATTCAATATAGGATGATATGATTTTAATAACTCATTGTCGCACGCGGATATAGTATGGTCGCTATTCAAAGATTCGATATAGTTATGATTAAGGCAAGCAGTATTATTCAATTTTCTAATATCTTTTTCATTTTTAGAAACACCTGTATTTTTATTTTTCGACCTACTTTTAGGTCTATAAAAATTCTTATAAATAGGTCTAAAGCTCTTAAATATTTTATCTGCTGTAGATTTAAATAGTCTCATTCTAACATTATCTATTTCAAGTTCATTATTAACAGTATCGTATATGCATTTTTTAAGCCAAAGTATATCTTTTTGCCATATTCTAACTAATATATTACATTTTAAGATAAAATCTTCTAAAAAACATTCTGTTAAAACTAATCTCAAATGATTATTTATTGTAAATTGAATTATAATTTCTTTAAAAAAGATATTAGGAAGTTTACCACCTTCATCACTGTTAAACATATTTACAATTTGAATCAATTCGTCAATTATAGGAAATTTTATAAAATTATTACTTATTACTATTACCATTTTGTCACCATAAACATTAATATTATTAGTATTTTTATCATGACTAATTCTTAAATTATTAATTGTACCAATAAGTATATTCTTAAAATAAATTTTACATTTTGATAAAGCAATCCTTGTTTTATTATCATTCTTAATTAATCTAAAATGAAGTATTACAAATTTATAAGATTTCAGACTTAAATTAATATTATTTATTCTAAAAATAATAAACTTTTTTAATTCATCTTGTAATAAATCTAAAATACTAAGCCTTCTTATAGTGTTGTAGTACGAGTTTTTCCATATCTTGAAATGATTTTCAAACTTATTCCCACACATCAAAGTTGGACTAAATTCAATTGCCTGGATACTAATTATAGGAATTTGCCTTCTTAAACTAAGTATAAATTTTATAAATTTAAATTCTAACTGAGTATACAATTTAGATTTTCCACAATTAAGATGATTTATCAATATTTCATTACGACTACCTAATCTTTTTACAAAAATATAACAATTCTTGTTAATATTATATGCTTTTTTGATATGTAGATTAAAGAAGTAATTAATTAAAGAATGAAACAGTTTCCATAAATATAGCTTGCCCGGCACCATCCATGGAACAATAACGTTCATTTCTATAATAGAATATAATAGTTTTATGTAAATATAGATTTTATAAAGATTTTATATATACTAATTATATGAGTGAAGAACAAGTCTGGATTAAAAATACAGATCATAACTCTAATAGGCTGTATAAACTTGTATGTAATGATAATTTAGATGATTTTGAGTACTATAGTGGAAATGATAATTACGAAATTGAAAATCTGGTTAACTTAACATATATTAATCTTCCTACAATAATGAATGTATTAAAATCAAGATATAGCCAAGATAATATATATACCTTTAATGGAGATATACTGATATCGATAAATCCATTCAAAAAAATTGACATCTATAATTCAACTAAGTTTGCGAATATTTTAGAACCCCATATATATTCAATAGCAGAAAAGGCATACAATAATGTAAATCTTAGAAATCAATCTATACTTGTTTCCGGAGAATCTGGTTCAGGAAAAACGGAAAATACAAAGTATCTTCTAAAATATTTATGTAATAACTATGCAGATAATGATAATATAGCTTCTAAAATAATAAATTCAAATTATATTATCGAGTTATTTGGTAATGCCAAAACTATAAGAAATACCAATTCAAGTAGATTTGGTAAATTTATTAAGCTTTATCTTAATGAAGATAAAATAGTTGGAGCTAACATAGAAAATTATCTTTTAGAAAAATCAAGAATATCATTTTCTAATTATGACGAAAGAACATACCATATATTTTATCTTTTTTGTCATGCTAAAGATAAATTAAATATGTTTGGAAGTAAAGATATGGAAGACTATGATTTACTCAAAAATTCTAAATATAATGAAAGAATAGAAGAATTTGAAAATTTCGACTTACTAAGTGAAACGATGAAACAGTTTAAATTCACTGATATAGAAACAAATGAGATATTTGCGACTATTAAATTAATATTAGAACTACTTAATTGTAATAGTAAAGAGGAATTAAGTAATTGTCTTGAAGAACAATCGCCCATTGTTAATAAATTAAATTTAGATTCATCAGAATTATTTACATCTTTAACAACTAAAACATATATTGTATCTAATGAACATATTGTAAAAGAACTAGAGTTAACAGATATTCTTGTAGGTATAAAAACATTTTGTGAAGATAAATATGAAACTTCTTTTAATAGTATTATCAAAAAAATAAGCGATAGTTTGGGAAATAAAACAGATAAATACATAGGCATACTTGATATATTTGGATTTGAGGTTTTTGAAAAAAATGGATATGAACAGCTATGTATTAACTATACCAATGAAATGTTACAGCAAATATTTAACCAATATGTGTTTAAAAGTGAACAAATTGAATATGAAAAGGAATCTTTAGAATGGAAACATATAGATTATGTACAAAATGATAATATTATTGATATATTTAATGGTAAAATATCTTTGTTCTCTATTATAAATGAACAAACGATTTTAGGATCAGGAAATGATGATAATATTTACGGTCAATTTGAAAAATACATATCAGAAGATTCATTTACAATTGATGAATTAAAAAGAAAGGACAATATTTTTTCAATTAAACACTTTACCGGAAAGGTAGATTATGAAGTAGATAATTATGTTCTTAAAAATAGAATTACAAGAACAAATACAAAAATAAAAACTAATTTACAATATTTTAATAACCAGTTATCAACCTTAAAAAAGGAATTATTAGTAAATAACTGTCAATTTGTGAGATGTATTAAACCTAATAATCTAAATATTAAAGACCAATTTGATGAATTTAAAATATATGACCAGCTATTATATAGTGGAATAATCGAAGGAATTAAAATAGTTCTTGCTGGATATCCTATAAAGAAAAATAAAACTGAAATAAATCATGAATTTAGATTTTATTCCTATTATAACAAAAAAAAATCAATTACTGAAATATTGGATACCAAAGGATCTGATGTCAATCAGTTTCAGATAGGGAACTCAAAGATATTTATGAAATCTACATTTTATAAGGAACTCACTAAAATTAATAATGGATATCAGTCTAAAATTGTAACCAAACTTCAAAAGAATATTAGAAGATTTATAGCTGTAAGAAAATACTATTTTACTTTATACTATATTACTCTTATACAATCTAAAATGAGAGAATTTATAAGCACTCGACAAGTTATAAAAATTAGGGAGAATAATAATGCTGCTATAATTAATTCCTACGTAAGAAGATTTATTTATGAAAGAAAATATATTTACTATAAATCAGCTACTGTTATTTCTAAAAATATTCGCAGAGCAATAGAAATAGGTAGATATAAAATAAAATTACAGACAATTAAACAACTATCTGCTATAAAAATTACTTTCTGGTTTAGAAGAATATTGATTACTAAAAAAATATTGAATCGGTCAACAATTAATAAATTAAGTATTAAATTAGAAAGTAGTCATAAAGATTTACTAAGTCTTAAATCTCAATTATTAGAAACTCAGAATGAATTACGAACTAAAAATATTCTTCTAAATTCCAATGGAAACGAAATTAAAAGTTTGAAAGATGAGGTTAAACATCTTAAAAACGGTATAGTTAGTATAACCAGTGCGGATACTCTAAATGACATTAACACTGAAATAAAAATAAAAAAGAATATGGATAATCTATTAGATGTTAATAATTTTGACAAACTAATTGATTCAATTGATATAATTGAAAATTATAACCCAGGTGAAGAAATTGTTAATAATACACGCGGTAATGATGATGACACAACAAAAGATATACCTATAAAAACAATAACTATGAATGAACTATATAATATATCTCTTTCTTCCGATAGTGACAATGACCTTTCTTTAAACAAAGAAGATATAGAATATATACAAAATAAAAAATTAGAAGAATTAGGAGCTAAAATGGAAAAATTATATATGGAGCTTCAAAATAAAAAACAAATTATTGAATATATGCGCTCCAAATATGTTAATTTAGAAAGATCTTATCAAGTTGAGAGATTAAAAAAAACAAATATATGGGAAATCATGCATTCATATTTTAAGTAAATAGGACAGATGTAATATGATAAATATGGTTAGGAGTGCTTTTTTTTGTATCACGTTTAAAGAACTTACAGAGATTACAATATACTGTTTGTGTAGCATATACATCGCTCATTGCTCTATGAGCATTTTTATTATCAATTCCAAAAAGTTCACACAACCATTCAAGTCTGTGTGACCTTTCACTAAGGACATATTGCGACATTCGCATAGTATCCAATGCGTAAACTTTAGGGAACTTAATTTTATACTTAGCACATTTCGCTTTAATAAATGGCATATCAAAGCCATGAATATTGTGACCAATGAGATAAATTGGATGTTTTTCAGGGTTGTCTGCTTTAATAAATTCGACAAACCTTTTCAAAATTGTTTCTTCATCTGGTTGTTCTTCAACCATATCATTAGTAATACTAGTAATATTAGTAATAAAAGGTGTAATTCGTTTTTTAGGTTTTACAAGAGAAGAGTATTTATTACCATCATTATTGAGAACGGCAACTTCAATAATCTCATCTTTAAATGGATTAAGACCAGTTGTTTCCAGATCAAACCAATTAAGACGCGACTTGTTTCTTCCTGAACTTCTGAGCAACATTTCTTTAGTATTCATAATAATATTTAAATAAAAAATATATTCAAATTTTACGGTATCTTGTAAATTTTATAAGATTAGATATCAAGATTTACTATTTTTTATATTAAAATTTTCAATCAATCTATCTACTTCGCTTTCAAATTTTAAGAAACACTTTTTATAATTGTTAATATTAATTTCATCTAAGTTATTTTTATCACAACTATTAAGTCTATTGCTTATATATTGTGAAACTTTATCTTTATCCATAATTTCTTGTAAAAAAGGATATATCTTATTAGTCATAACTAAAAATTCATATTCTCTGAATTTAAAAAAATCATCGTTAATAGATTTTGTTCTTCCTGAAATATCTGAATATTGTTGTAGTATACTAATACCTTTTTTTTCATTAATATCATAGCTAATACCGCTATCTGGATCTAATATTTTATTAAATTGTGACATACTTAATATAATATTAGTTATTAATTTATTCCTTATGTTCTTCTTTCAAATGGTCTTTATCAATAACATTGAAACTTGTATATTCTTTAATGTAGGCACTTAGACCATAATCGTTTTGATGAGATTCTTTGGATACTCCATGTGAATCAGATAATTTAGTAATAACAAGTAGAATATTAGTGACAAAACTTGTAATAGTTTTAAAACTGTAATATGAACCAATCACCAAAATACCACTTAGAATCCAGTTAACTGCGGTTAACAATAATACCGAACGTGTCGCCACATAATAAGTTCGATTATATTTCTTAAGACGTTTTTTAATATCGCCATATTCATTAAGAACTTTAGGTAAATGATAATCCCCCTTTCGTTTATCAATATCTAAATATTCAATTAAGAACATCTCCCTATTAAACTCAAAAAAGTAAAGAATAGCAAAAGCCACCACATTAAGTATATTAACTGATATAACAAAGTTTCCATAGCCCGATTCTCGTTTAACATTTTGGTCATATGAACAGACTTCTCCTTCACAATTTTGAACTACTGATAAAGCAAGGAATGATGCCATAGCAACCTTAAAAATTTCTACAATAAATAAAAAATAAACTTTAATCATTTGTTCTCTATCAGAATCTTTTGTCAATTGTTTTATTTCATCATCTGTGTCACTATCACTGTCACTATTAATAGTTATAGTTTCCATGTCTTTAGTTTCATCTACCAATTCATCCGTTTCATCTAAAATTTCATTAGTTTGTTCAACTATTTCATTAGTCTGTTCGAGTATTTCATCATGTTTTTCAACTGTTTCATTAGTTGATTCTAAATTATTAGTAGCACTATTTTCATTATCAAAATTATCACCTGGTTCAATCGTGTCTCCGCCACTTTCTGATTCATCAGATTCTACAATTTGTGTTGTTCCATGAAGTTCTTTTTTATCAATTACCTCAGTATCACTTTGTGAAGATTTATCCACTACTTTAATGTCACTCATATAAATTATTATATAAACTTATGTTTAAATAAAAAATTATTTAATTATTATTTTTAATTGCCCACCATGCCATGGTTATAACTACAGCTTGTTGAATATCTTCAGTGACTGAATAGGCAACCGCGGCTACAGCGATTGTTTGAACAGGTGCGCTGGTGTATACTTTTTTTTCGTTATCAGAGTAAGGTAAACCTAAATCCATAGATACAATTGCTGCTGTAGCAAGAGCTACAATTAATGTTGATATAGTTTTTACGTGATCCATCATTCTTATACTTTATACAAATATATTAATTGATTAATTAGTTATATTTTTATTTAAATTTTTAATAAATATACTAAATAAATGAATAGTAGTAATTATAATTTAAAAACTGTTATAGTTGGAAATACGGGTGTAGGAAAGTCTTGTCTCATTCAAAAATATACGCGCGACCAATTTGTTCCATTTCATGAAACTACTATAGGAGTAGATTTTGCAATTAAACATTTAAAAATCCCACTATTTAGTAAATTATATAATGTAAAAATGCAACTTTGGGATACCGCGGGTCAAGAAAAATTTAGAGCAATAACACAATCATACTATAGGAATTGTTGTGCCGCAGTAGTTGTTTTTGATTTAACAAATATTGAAAGCTTTAATTCTATAGACTATTGGATTAATAGTATTAGAGAAGGATGTGGTATAGATACAAATATAATTATTATAGGAAATAAATCAGATATGAAAGGTCAGTTAGTTTCTGAAAGTAACCTTCGGGAAAAAGCAATATACTTCAATGTTAAATATTTTTTAACGAGCGCAAAAGAATTAGATACGACAAGTATTCCATTTAATATAGTTGCCCAAGATGTATTACTTAAAGTAACTTCAAATCCTAATACAACTTATCCAGGAGCAAGAAAAATAGAATCACAACAAAAAAATAATGGCTTTAGTATAAATTTTGAAAAACCTAAAAAAATAAAACGTAATAAATGTTGTATAAATTAAACTAAAATGATACTTCATCATTATATCTTTTTACAAGATACTCGGGAATATTATCGAAATTAATTAGAAGATTATTTTTTGAATATAAGTCAAAGCTTCCAGGGTTTTCATTAAATTTTTTAAGGAGTGAATCTGTATCTTCTATAAGTTTAAGTGCTGTTTTGTTACCTACTCTATTGAAAATTTTAGGAATACAATCACTTGCGTCCCCTATTATACATTTCATAGCAATATCCTTTTTTTTACAACCAAGAGATTTACAATTGTAACATTTCATTTTAGCATCGTATAATTCGACTTGTGGCGTGATCAATTGAAGTAAATCATGGTCGCTAGAAATAATTTTTATAATTTCATCAGGGTTTTTATCAAGTATCTTTGTTGTTGTAAGTGCTATAATATCATCTGCTTCTAGTTCATCTACTTTAAATTGATAATATTTAGAATTATCAATAAGAGGACCAATAATATCTGTATAACATTTTTTAAAAACCGGTCCGCCAGTAAACTTATTTTTTGTATAATTTACTTCTCGATTACTTTTATAATCAGGATAGTGAGGGACACGCCATATTTTATCTCTGGGGCAATCCCTTGCAAAAATCACCCTATCAGGCTTAAATTTTTTTTCAAACTTTTGAAGCGTTTGTAGAAACATTTTTTTAAATTTTTCCCAAAACTCAACATTTTCAACCCATTCATATCCGTCTTCTATAACTTCATCTTGGTGAGCACATTTATACCAATTTGTTGTAGCAAAAAACCTATAAAAATTAAAGTACGATGTGTCTATTATAATTGTTGTCATTGGATTACTCTCAATTGATATCTTTAATAAAAAATCAAATTTATTATTTTATTTATACTAAGAAACTGGAATCATAATTTGTTTACCATTGCTACTTCTGATAACTCGGTCAAACATCGTATTATAAAGTCCCTCTTTATTACTCCAATAATCAAAGATGAGAATATTTTCAATTGGAGCATCTTCAAGTTGATGAAGAACGTTATATAGATTAAATAGTGCCTCAAGTAGATTACCTTCCTTACTTAGGTCAACATAAGCACCAAATTTATCCCTACAATGAAAATTCTTGGCGTTATAATCAACACATGCGCATTTAGTTAGATAATAATCAATTGATTTTGATAGTGAAGCTGTAATAGATTCATCTACATCTGCTTCTTCCGCAAAATTACTATCAATAAAGTTGAACATAAGTGTTTTTTTACTAGGAGCATAGTGACTAATATTTGACCCAGGATGTTCCGATTGCTCCGATACTTCACATTGAATAACATTAGCATTAATACATATATCATCCGACGATGTTGTCAGACAGCATATAATATCTTCTTTAGTAATTATTCCCGGTCTCACAATAGAAACAGTGTCATTTTCTATTTTAACTATTGTGCTTTCTACACCAAGAGATGTGGGTTCATTATCAAGTAAAAGATTAATATTACTGTTTTTAAAATATTTAACAATATGATCATTGTAAGTAGAAGTAATTTTACCACTCATATTAGCACTTGGTGCTACAATAGGAACCATTGAATATTCAAGCAATTTTCTAGCAATTGTATTAGATGGACTTCGCAGTGATACCCATTCTGTTTCCGAAGAAACAATATCAGGAACGTAATGACTCTTTTTTACAAGAATTGTAAGTGGTCCAGGCCAAAATTTATCAGTAAGTCTTGTTACGATTTGTTCCTCAGAACTATTAAGATCCATATACAATTTAGCACCTCTAATATTCAAAATGTGCATAATAAGGGGGTTACTGCTGGGACGCTTTTTAATTTCATAAATCTGTTTAATTGCTTTTTCATTCATACAACTTGCCCCAATACCATAAACTGTTTCAGTAGGAAATACTACAATCTCACCGCTATTGATCTTATCTGCGCACAATCTAATATTCTCGTCCGTCAAATCATAGGCAGTATATTCTGTTTGCTGCATAGCCATAGTATTTTAAGCCTGTTATAAATTTATAATTAAAATCAAATTTGTAACAACTTGTGTAAGTTTTTCAAAATTAAGTAACTAATTTAATTTGTATGTCGTTAGTAAGATGGAAAATGATAAAGAATGCGATGAAATATTAAACAATATCATTAATGAATTAGAAATAACAAAAGAACAAGGTATACGAATATCAGAAAAACTTAACGAACAGACTGAAACTATGAGTAATACCTGTACTAAACTTGAAAAAATTGAAAACGAAACTGAGGTATCAAAGTGGTATTTAAATTACATCAAAGCTACATTTGGTAAAATATACAAGAAATGTAATTCATTTCCTGAAAGATACAAAGGACTTTCTATAGGACGCCGGCTCAGATTAAAAACAGAACTTATTTTAGCTCAGAAAGCAACCGATACAAGTATTCCTAAACAAGAGTATGTGGACAATACTAAGATATCTAAGATACAAAACATTATATCAGATATTAACTATATTAGTAATGTCAATAGTAATGAATTAGATAAGCAAAATAAAATAATTGATTACAATACTGAATTAGCCGAATCAAATGAAGAAAGTATGTTTAAGAATAGACTCAAGATAAAAAAGATTTTAGATTAATTAAATATAATTTTTATTTATATTTAGTTATTCATCATTAACTTCACTACTACTTTCAGTTTCAATATCAAACATACTCTCAAACATCTCTTGAAAACCACTTTTAATCTCGCGTATAGGTTTATTTTCAATTACAGAATATATTTTTGATATATTATCAGTTACAATTGTAATGGTTTTTTTCGCCCTAGTTAATGCGGTATAAATTAACTCTCTTGAGGCACCCCAGTCAGAGCCAAATATGAAATATATATGTTCTGCTTCAGCACCTTGTGATTTATGAACCGTAATAGTATAAGCGTGTCTTAATTGTTCTTTATGTTCATAAACTTTTGATTCTTTTAAACAATCATATTCAACTTTAACAATTCTTTCATTTTCACTATTGTTATAGTAATCAATAACAATACCTATTTCACCATTAGGTAATAATTCTGTTATAGGATGACCAGCATGGTCCTCTTTATACTCAACCTTCCTGTTTTTTAAATTCATAACTATATCACCACGTAGATATTTATTTTTTTTAAACTCATATTCACTCGAACCCCTAAAGCATTTGTTTGGATATCTTAGATTATGATGGGTTTTTTGAAATTTACTATTATATTCATCAACTGTATTATTTTCAAGAGTTAATACCAGATGTTCTGATTTACGATTAAATTCAATATTATTCATTAATGAATCTTCAAAATGTTTACGAGTTACACATTTTACATTAGAATTATTATTAGTAATCATATTTTTAAGTCTAAGTGTTTTCCCCTTACTTAAATCTTTGAACATTTCACACATTTCCCCATTGTTTGACCTAACTATTTCATCTAATTCCGTTATATTAGGAACATTATCATATGTATCTTTTAAATCCTTGAAAATATCACTATTAACTAATTTTTGATATTCTTTTAAAATAGAAGTTTTACATATATCATTAACAGGAGGTAATTGATTAGTATCACCAAAGAAGACTAATTTATCAATTATGATCCCAGTATAATTAATAATTTGTATGAATTCATAAAATTTATGGCATCCAATCATACCCGCTTCA